>Ga0302310_10000126_pt1 | contig 72190 bp, 63 predicted proteins | sample III_Palsa_N1_2_FD_200451 | JGI IMG/M metagenome (GOLD analysis project Ga0302310, IMG submission 200451) | Peat permafrost microbial communities from Stordalen Mire near Abisko, Sweden - III_Palsa_N1_2 | ecosystem: Environmental > Terrestrial > Soil > Palsa > Peat permafrost | place: Sweden...
AATCGAACGCGGTGCCCGGCCGACGCGCGGCGCCTATGTCTTCTTCGATCCGCCGCACGACCCGCTGGTGATCCGGCACTTCGGCGCGCGCCCGGCGATGTTCGGCAAGATCGTCTACGGTGTAGGCGGCGATCTGGTCACGAGGATCGACCGGACCTTCTATGTCGACGGGCGCAAGGTCGCCGTCGCCAAGGCTATCAGCCACTTTGGCGAGCCGCTCGCGCTCGGGCCCGTCGGGCGGATCCCCGTCGGCTGCTATTTCGTCGGCTCTCCCCACAAGGATGGTCTCGACAGCCGCTACGCCGCGATCGGCTGGCCCTGCGACAAGCAGATGGTCGGCATCGGGACACCGATCCTGTGACGACGGTTCGCACCCTCCTGCCAAGACGCTCGCTCACCCGCTGTTTGCTGGGTCTGGCGATCCTCGTGCCGACCGCCGCCGTGGCCAAGGATTACGGCCAGCAGGGTGCCGTATTCCCCGTGATCGAGACCGACATGCTGGAGATGATCGAGGCCAAGCTCTTGGCGGCAAAGGCGAGCGGCAAGATGGCCGCGATGCAGCGGCAGTTCGTCGCGAGCACCGAAGCCCGGGTGCGGCGGCCGACACCGGTCGGCGGGATCGTCCACACCTCCGCTCCCCGAGCCTGGAATTACGATCCGTCGATCACGGCGGGTCAGGACATTCGTGATGCCGCCGGCCGCCTGATCATCGCGCGCGGTACGCGGGTCAATCCGCTCGACCATGTCACCATGCACGAGCGCCTCGTCTTCATCGACGGCGACGATATGGCTGAGGTGCGCTGGGCGCTTGGCACCACGACGGCGCTCGATGCCAAGATCATCCTCACCAGCGGCGCGCCGATCGCGCTGATGGACGCGACACGCCGGCGCATCTTCTTCGATCAGAGCGCCACGCTCACCACCAAGTTCGGCATTCGGCACGTGCCCGCCGTCGTCGCCCAGGCCGGAAAGCTGCTGCGCGTCACCGAGCTCGTCACGCCGTCACCGAGGGGGGCCTCATGAACCTGATCCTTGCCGCCTGGCGGGCCTTTCCGGCTGCGCCCGAGACGCTGCGCTTACGACACCTGCGTCTCCAGAGCATGCTGAGCTTGATGATCACCGCGGCGCTGATCGCCTGGGCGCATCTTCTCTGGCTGCTCCATCCCTTCGCGGTGCTGCTCGTACCGGCCGCCGGCGTCCATGCCGTCATCGTGACGGGGCGCTACTGGTTCGCGAAGATGCGCGCCGACGAGCGCTATCAGGCCTCGCTCGGCCAGACGGAGAATGCGAGCGTCGCGGAAGGGCCGGCGGCATGACGCGCTTGCTGACGCTCTTCCTGTGGTTCGGCCTCGCCTGCGGCATTGGCATCGCGACGGCACCGGCGGCCGAGGCGTCCGTTCCCGGCGTCTGCACCGGCCATTTCGTCAATCCGATCACAGACGTCTGCTGGGGCTGCCTGTTCCCGCTTTCGGTCGGCGGCCTCGACATCTGGCCGGGCTCGAAACCAGACACGCCCAACCCTGCGCTGCCGATCTGCGCCTGTGGTTCTCCGGTCCCGAGGATCGGCATCTCTATAGGTTTCTGGGAGCCGTCGCGGCTCGCCGACGTGACGATGAAGCCCTGGTGTTTCGTCAATCTCGGCGGGATCAAGATCGCGCCAGTGATGAATGTCGGCCAGAAGCAATTCACCGGCCAGTCCGCGATCGGCGGCAATAACGAGAATACGGGCGGCTGGCAGATCCACTGGTACATGTACCCGCTGATCTCCTGGCTCGAGCTCGTCACCGACTTCGCCTGTCTCGAGATTGGCGGCATCGATATCGCCTACATCACCGAGATCGATCCGCTCTGGCAGGATTCCGAACTCACCACGATCATCAACCCGGAAGCCGTGGTGTTCGCCAACCCGCTCGCGGTCGCGGCCTGCGCCGCCGACTGCGTTGCCTCGACCGTCCGCCTGCCGACCGATCCGCTCTTCTGGTGCGCCGGTTGCCAAGGGACGATGTACCCGATGAACGGCAATATCGCGGCCCAATGGGGCCATGTGCAGGGCAGCCGGCTCGCGCTCTCGCGCTTCACCTTCAAGCTGCACCGCGAGGGCATCCTTTGGGGCAGCATGGGCGATAAGGGTCTCTGCGGCTATTATCCCATGCCGATCATCCAGAAGTCCCAATACCGCTTCCAGCTGACCAATCCGATCCCGGGCACAGTGGGGCCTGATAGCTGTCCGCCGATTGGAGCCGCCACCACGGTCTCGGGTGCCGCCAAGGTCGTACCCTCGATCGGCGAGGACATGGGGTACCTCGTCTGGCGCAAGCGGAACTGCTGCCTGCTATGATCCGGCATCCGCTCCTCGCCGGCTCGGTGGCCGCGCTCGCTCTGGCCGCCGCGAGCCTCGCCACTATCGCGCTTGCCCAGAACATCCAGGGTTTCGACGTCCAGGCCGCCCGTGCCCGCGCCGACTCACAGGTGACCGAACAGGCCGCCTTTGCGCGGGAGATCGCCAGGCGCGGGCAGGAGATGAGTGCCCAGGCAGCGGACGCAGCGCGGGGGGCTTCCACCAACCGCTACCAGCCCGGCCCGAACCATCACCCCGGCAGCAATGGTGTCGATCTCGACGCCATGCTCGCATCATCCGACGGAGCGGCGAAGCCAAGCCAGGCAGCCAAGCCGCGTTTCATCGCCTTCGCGTCCCTCTCGATGCCGCCGGCATCGCTCAAGCAGATGATGCGTGAAGTGGGAGGGGCAGGGGGTGTCGTCGTGTTTCGCGGTTTTCCGAACAATTCGGCCAAGCAGTTTCTGGCTGGAGTGGGGAGGGTCGTCGAGAAAGGGCATGGCCTTCACGGGGTCGGGATAGACCCGCGCCTGTTCCGGGCCTTCGATGTGCAGGCGGTCCCGACCTATGTCGTCGCCTCCAGCGACTTCCAGCCGTGTGATGGCTTCCACTGCCAGACCGAATTGCCGCCCTTCGACATGATCACGGGAAATGTGACGCCGGGCTACGCGCTTGGCACGATTGCCGCCGGTAATGGCCCGGGAGCGGCCATTGCCCGCGTCTATCTCGCAGCACTCCGCAAGATCGAGGTACGCTGATGCTCGGGCGCCGCCTGTTGCTTGTCGCTGTGGCCGGGCTCGCCGGCTTCACGGCGAGCATGGGCCTTGCCGATCCGACCACGCAGGAAGCGGCCAAGCAGGATGCGAAAGCCTTTGCCAAGACACTGATCCCGACCGTTGCCACGGACGCGAAGACCCAGCCGACGGCAAATAGCGTGCCCGGCTATGTCTCCGGCAACCCGTCGCAGACCAGCTATTACAAGAACCCGAACGCCCTGACGGCCGATGCCGCGTCGCAGGCCTCGTCGAACCAGGGCTACAGCTTCATCCGTAATTCCTTGGACCAGCGGCCGCAGGTTTCCCAGACGGATCTGGACGCGACGGTGTCGCGCTCGATGGCGATCCAGGATGATCCCTCGAGCTATGTGTCGGGCTTTTCGGCAGGCGGCTCGACCGGCAATTGCCATGCGCTTCCACCGGGGACCGGATCGCCTGGCACCTACGAGCAATCCTGCAACAGCGGCTATGGCGCTGGCGACAGCGAGACGCGGTCCTGCACCATCCCGCTAAAGGCGACCTATGTGCCGGGCTACCTCTACAGCTGCGGCTACGCGCGCCTGCGAGAGTTCGGCGCGATCTGTCTCCAGGGGACGCCCCAAAAATGCGTGGAGCCGGACTTCGTCGACGAGGACATCGCCGAACTCGACAGCTGCAAGGGCTTCGAAGCCTCGTCGCAGTGCAAGCTCACCAGCGAAACCTTCACCGACAATGGCCGTAGCTTCACCGCCGGGAGACGGCCCTACCGGTCGACGATCTCGACGCGGACCTATACCTGCTCGGGCGAGACCAGCTCTCCCGCAGGTGGCAGCTCGAGCCTCAGCTATTGGAAGGTCACCGCCGCGCCCGCGACGCTGATCGGGAACGGCCAGATCTATGCGGGATCGGTCCGCGACGAGAGCCAGTGCACCGGCATGCCCGGCAACGACGTGGTCTGCGACGCACCGGTCGAGGCCTGCACGGACAGCTCGCCCCAGACCCGGCTGGTGAACGGCCAATTGGTCACCCAGGCCTGCTGGCAATGGACGCGCACCTATCAGTGCCGCAAGCTCGTGCCGACCAACGACTGTTCGCAGCTGACGGCGCAGGGCTGCACCTATGTGCGCCAGGATTGCCTGACGGACGAGACGCCGTGCCTGACCTACGAAGATGTCTATTCCTGCCCGATCCCAGGCAACGACACCTCAAAGCAGTATATCTGCGACGGCGACGTCTACTGCATCAACGGCGACTGTGAGACGATCGACCGCACGCCCAACACCGAATTCGGTCAGGCCGCGGCCGCACTCAACAGCGTCGCGCAGGCCGGTCGTGAGCTCGATCCCAACAATTTGACGATCTTCCAAGGGACACGCGAAACCTGCTCGAAGACGATCGCCGGCCTGACGAACTGCTGCGCCCCGCGTGGGCTCCCGATCATTGGAGGCGGTTGCGATAACGCTGACAAAGTCCTCAAGCAGAAGAAGGACAAGGGCCTGTGCCACTATGTCGGCAGCTATTGCTCGTCGAAGGTGCTCGGCATCTGCCTCAAGAAGAAAGAGGCGGACTGCTGCTATCTCAGCAAATTGTCCCGCATCATCCAGGAACAGGGGCGGCCACAGCTCGGGCTTGATTTCGGCACCGCCAAGAAATCGATCTGCACCGGCTTCACCGTCGATCAGTTCTCACGCCTCGACCTGAGCCGAATGGATTTTAGCGAGGTGATGGCGGACTTCGTCAATGCCGCCAAACTGCCTGACGATCTCCAGACCGCGACGACCATGCAGGCCAAGATCCAGGCCTATTATTCGAGCCATTAACGAGGGGGTTTGGCAGGGTGGAGCCGACATTCGACACGACCGGAAGAGCGACAATTACAGAGCTGTGCCTCGGTTTTGCTTTCCTGCGCGGAGCTGCGCTCCCGCTCGCGGTCCGTGAACTGGAAGGGTGGTTCGAGACACCTGTCTCGCCAGCCGATTGCCAGGCTTCCGTCTCCTGCGTGATGGAGCTGGGCTGGCTCGCGCCCCATCCGGTCAAGCCCGGCGGCTATCTGCTTACCGATACCGGCGAGGAGATCGTCGAGCAGGCCTTCAAGGGTTTCGTCCGCTTCATCGATGCCGGCGAGAACCGCTGGGACGTAGGCATGATGTTCCAGATCGCCCGTACCCACTATAATCGGAGGAAGAATTGATGGCCGCGCGTCGCTCAACCATGGCGGCGGCTGCCGCTCTCCTCTTGGTCTTGCCGAACGTTTCACCGGCGCATGCTGCGCCCGACGGAGTGGCAGATCCTTCGGATGACGATCCCTTCTATTGTCAGGAGCGCCACCTCGGCACCTGGTTCTATTGCACCAGGCCCAAGCCCAAGGAGGCCACGCCCGCAACGCCGCCGGCGCCGACCGCATCAGAGCAGCTGGATCAGGTCACAGCCGAACTTCGCGAACTGAAGGCGAAGGCGATCCTCGACCCGAGCGAGACCAACATCGAGGCCTATATCCGTTTCCAGCGCGCGCAGCTCGATCGCTCGAGCATGTTCGCCGACATGTGGCAGCGCGCGGTCTGGCAACATCCGGACCTCGATTACACGCTCCAGCGGCCGGTCAGCACGTTGGCGAAGCGGCAATGGATCGACAACCGCAAGACCGACAAGGATGCGGCGCTCGCCGCGTTGGGCCAGCGCTACGGGATCTTCTATTTCTTCGCGCAGAGCTGTGCCGCCTGCGACGTCTTCTCGCCGATCCTGAAGTCGGTGGCCGACAGCCACGGCATCCACGTCATGGCGATCTCGACCGATGGCGGTCCGTCCTCGACGTTCCACAATTATGTGGTCGACAGCGGCCAGCGCGAGCGGATGGGCCTGCACGACAATGTGACGCCGGCGGTCATCCTGTTCGACACCGCGACCCAGCGTGCGCTTCCGATCGGCTACGGCGTGATGGCCGCTGATGAACTTATGGATCGAATCTTCGCGCTCACCGCGACCCAGCCCGGCAAGGATTATTGATCGTGAGGGTCTGGCCCGGCGACTTGCGGCAGGCTTGTCCGAAACCACGCCGGCAATTCGCGGGCAAGATACCGCATGCGGCCGTTGTCGATCGACATCAGCAGGCGGCGCCTGCGGGCACTGTTGTCCAGGACGAAGGTTCGATCGGCGTCGACCATGGCGATAGGCAGGTGGGCCAGCGCTTCCGGGTAGCGGCGTTCAAGCACGGACACCGGCACGGAATGCCCACCTCCATCGACCCGATCCTCGACCCGCTGAATAGACAGGTCGGCACTGCTCAGACCGACGAATACAAGCGTGATCTTATAGCCTGCCTGCCGCGCCTGCGCGATGAACCGCAAAGCGCTGTGACCGGTCAATGTCGTCTCGATCGCGAGGCTTTCGCTCTCTTTCAGCAGGGCCGTTCGGCGCTGAAGGGCAAGAATGCCGGCGCGTTTCTCATCGAGACGCCCGCCTATCCGGGGAAGATCGGCGGCGATATCGTCGGGGTTGATGACCGGAATCCTTGTCGCGACGCGCCGCGAGACCAGGGTCGTCTTCCCCGCTCCGTTCGGTCCGGCAATAACCCACAATTGCGGCCGCAATGCTCTGGCTCAGCGACCGAGCTTGTTCGCAAGCCGTTCTCGGTCAACGGCCACCAGCTCCTCGCGCCCGTCCGGATAGACCCGGATGACATGGCCGGCCGGCGTGTCATCGCGCGCGATATGGATAGGTCGGCCCGACGCGAGAATCTCGCGCGCCGCGCTGTCGTCGTCCTTGGCGATCTCACGCTCGAATTCCGCCTCGAAGGCGTCGATGTCGACTCTCTCCACGCTCTTACCTCTCTCGCCGGAAGAAAAGTCATAGGGTCGATCGGCGCGAAACGCCACCCGGAGGATCGCCTGAAGCGTCGACGCCGCCACGAGGAACGTCGTCGCGGTGGGATTGCCAGGCCGGAAGAGTCCAGCCGATCTGCGCCCACGGTCGGCGGCGTACCGGCTCTTGAGCAGCGAATACGCGCTCGCGGCCACCGTGTCGGGCAACATCTGAAGTCAGGGGGAGCGGGAAGATGATGGGGAATGCGTTTGCACGCCGGCTGATCGGGATCGTGCTTTCGGGAATGTTGTCGCTGTCGCCGCTGCTCACGAGCGCGGCGCAGGCCGATGTCGCAGGTTCGATGGACAGCTACTTCAACGGCATGGGCGCGGCCGCCAATGTGACCGGGCCCTCGGCCTTCAATGGTCAGTCGGCCGGCTATTACAGCCTCGGCAACGTCTATACCCGCTTCCCGCAGAAGACGACCAACCTCGCCAACATCCAGCTGCCGGGCTACCGGGCGGGTTGCGGCGGCATCGACATCTTTGCCGGCTCCTTCTCCTTCATCAACTCGGCAGAGCTGGTCGCGATGCTGAAAGCGGTCGCCAACAACGCCGTCGGCTTTGCGTTCAAGCTGGCGATCGACACGCTTTGCCCGGAGTGCGGTTCGACCATTTCGGAGCTCAGCCAGAAGCTTCAGCAGATGAACAACTCGGCGATGAACAGCTGCCAGCTGGCGCAGGGGCTCGTCGGATCGCTCTGGCCGAAATCCGATGGCGCCGATCAGGAGATTTGCGAGGCGATCGGCAGCTCGAAGGGTATTTTCTCGGATGCTGCCGCCGCCAAGCATGGCTGCGGCACAGGCGGTCAGCGCGAGAGCACCGAGGCCGCCGGTGCCACCGACGCGCAGTACAAGGATGTGAGCACCGGCGTGGCCCGCAACTTCACCTGGTACGTACTCCAGCAATCGCCCTTCTTCAGCCCGAACGGGACCTTCGACCGCCAGCTCGCTGAATATGCGATGACCCTGGTCGGAACGCTCATCTACCAGCCAGCCACCAAGGATGCGGCCGGCAAATATGACCTGGTGCCGGGCGATCCGACGATCGCGAAGGCGATCCTTGAGGGGACGCCGGCAGGGTCTGACGTGAAGATCCTCACCTGTAATGACGATAATTGCATGAGCCCGACCCAGACGGCGCTTTCGGTCCCGACCGCTAATGCGATCCGGCCGCGCGTCGCCGCCCTGATCGACGGGATGATGTCCGCGATCAACGCCGACACGGCGATCTCGGGCGACCAAAAGCAGCTTCTTCAGGTCGCCTCTTTGCCGCTCTACAAGATCCTTGCGGTGCAGGCAGCCTATGCCCATGGCCTCTCGACCGACGACCGCGACACGCTGTCCGAGATCACCAGCGTCGATCTCATGTTCGCGATGATCAAGCAGATCATGGAGGAGGTGGGAAAATCCAAGGCGTCGTTCATCGGTGCCGACGAGGACAAGCTCGCGCAGTGGACGGCCCAGCTCGATCGCTCGCGCCAGGTGCTCACCGACCAGCAGGACGAAACCCAATCGCGCGTTCAGGTCGTGATGCAGATCGTCCAGCGCACCGCGTTTATCGAAAGCGTGCTTCAGGCCCAGATGAGCCCGCAGATGAGCGCTTCGCTCGACTTCGCGCGCGGCGTCTCGTCCGGCGCGCTTAACTGACGTTGGCCTGAGAGAGGAGGGCGACATGGCAACCGTCGAGGTGTTCACGATCGGGGGTGGCGATTATCTCGTGAACACCTTCAACGCGGTTGCGGCATGGACAGGGTCCGGCGGCTACGCGAGCATGTTGCAGGTCGTTTTCGTGATGGCTTTCGCGATGTCGGTGATCGTCGTCGCTTTCAACCAGGACTGGCGCTCGTGGCTCTCCTGGTTCCTGCAGGCGACGCTCATGTACATGTGCCTCATGGTGCCCCGGACCGACGTCCAGATCACCGACCGGATCAACCCGTCACTCAAAGCGGCGAATGTCGCCAATGTACCCTTGGGGTTGGGCTTGATGGCTAGCTTCACGTCGCAGATCGGCGATTATCTGGTCAGCTCGGCCGAGCTTGTCTTCGGCCTCCCCACCGACCTCAACTACTCCGCCAACGGCATGATCTACGGCTCGCGCCTGCTCGAGGCGACGCAAGGGCTGAGCATCAGCGACCCCGAGTTCGCGGCGAACATCGACGCGCATTACCGCCAGTGCGTGTTCTACGACATCCTGCTCGGGCATAAATCGATGCAGACATTGGCGACTGGAGACGATCTGTGGTCGGCGATCGGGCCTGGCTCGCCAGCCCGCTCGCAGCCCTATCTGACCCGCGACGAAAGCGGCACCGTCACCTCTTCGATCAAGACCTGCCAGGAGGCCTATCAGGCGCTGACCAACCAATGGGCCAGCGTCACCGACGGGATGATCACGGTGATGGGCAAGCAGCTCTATCCCGGCATGACGGACACGCTCGCAAAGGCGAAATTCTATGCCGATCTGCCGACCGCCTACACCTACATTACTGGCGTCTCGAAGAATGCCGGCGATCTGATGAAGCAGACTTTGTCGATCAACGCGATGACGCAGGCCATGCATACGATGCAGGGGACCGCGGGCGGGAGCGCGGTCGATGTCTATGCTCAGACCCGCGCCGAGATTCAGACGCGAAACACCTACTCGGCGATCGCGCACAACGCGATGGAATGGGTGCCGATCCTCAACATCGTGCTGACCGTCGTCTTCTACGCGCTCTTCCCGATCATCTTCCCGCTGTTCCTCATGCCGAAATCGGGGCCGGCGGCGCTCAAGGGCTATGTCACCGGCTTTTTCTACCTGTGCGCATGGGGCCCGATCTACGTGATCCTCAACATGATCGTGACGCTGCAGGAGCATTCCCAGCTCTTCGGCGGCGGCACGATCGCGCTGGTCTCGTTCGGCAACATCACATCCGTGAACTCCAACACGGCGGTTCTGGCCGGCTACCTGATCGCGTCCGTGCCGTTCATTGCCGCAGGCATGGCGCGGGGCGCGATGGCGATTTCCGGGCAGGCGACCAGTTTCCTGGCGCCCAGTCAGAGCGCGGCCGAGGAGGCGGCGCGGGAGGCGTCTACGGGCAACATCTCGCTCGGCAACACGACGATGGACAACTTCAGCTACAATGGCCGGCAGGGGAATGCCTGGACCGACGCGCCGAGCTACCAGACGGGCTTCGGCCAGATTGCGTCGCGGGATCTGTTTGGAAGCCAGCAGACAAGTTTCCAGGGCGGAACGTCGGCCACTGACATGCATTCGGCGATCTCGACGCTGCCGATCGGGGCCCAATTGTCCTCGTCGTTCAATGCGGATGTCGAGCGCGTTGCTGGCGAGACCACAACGCGGGGTGACCGTCTGGCGAACCAAGCGCGTGACAGCCTCGCGAGCTCGGTCAGCCATTTCGATGAACTCAGGAATGGCGTTCAGTCGAGTCATGGCGTGGATACCGGTTACGGGACGAGTGATCAGTCCACGATGACCTCGGCCTTCGGCGAGGTCGATCAGGTCGCCGGCGAGCTTCGTCACCAATTCGGCTTGAGCGACCAGGCGTCGCATGACCTTGCGACCGCGAAATTTATGGCGGCTAGCGCAGGCTTGAAGGGAAACTGGAAGATTGCGTCTGTCGGCGCGACTGGTGGGATAGATCATCGCTGGACCGACGGTGACCGCGAGACGGCGACGAAGCAGGCCGACAAAATCAATACGATGCTTCAGAACCGCTCGTTGGACCTGAAATGGTCTGAATTGAGCGAGGGGTTCTCCAAGGCTTCGGTCAATACCAGCCAGGCGAGCCTAGCGAGCAGTGCCAACGGCATGTCGTCGAGCCTGACCAAGGCGAAGAGCTACGATCAGGAAGCCAGTCATTATTACGAGGCGGCTCAGCAGCTTTCGCAGCGCCATTCGCTCCGCGAGGGCGACGGCATGGCGATCACCGAGAACCTCAATAACGACTGGATCGCCTTCGCATCGCAGGAAATGGACCGTAACCCGTCAATCTATCCGATCAGCCACAGATTCGATCCCCGCCGCGCACCCGACTACAGCGATGCGGACGGTGCGATCGGCCGACAGCGCGATATGCTTCTCGCCAAATTTATGAACTCGCGGACTGAAAATCTTCGTCAGGAGGTGGAGACCTATATGAAGGCTCCGATCTCGGACGGTCTCGCCGCGCCATCAGGCGGGGCACCCGGCTTGTCGCCCCTTGGATCACATGTTGCAGGGACTGGACCGACACAATCGGAGAGCGAGATCAAAGCCGAGACCGATCAGCGCCGGGAGAGCGTCCGCTCGATGCAGGCGGTGCAGGAACAGGCTCTTCGCCAGACCGAACGGATCGAGAAGGCGGGTGGGGAAGACCTCGATGGCAGCCTCGCGGAGGTTCATGATCATGCAAAGTCGCACTTTGGGCGGGTGCCGCTGGCGCCGCTCAAGCGATGAGCAGAGCCGAGTCAGAGAACGAACATTGCGACCAGGACTGCGATGGCGGCCGCGACTACCAGAACTTTCCCCCAGGTCGTCGTGACTTCGTAGCTCGGACCATAGTCCCTAACGAACGGGACCGGGCCGCGAAGCCAATCCGGGCCTTGCGACGTGTAGCTGTCGTGCCAGCGATCACCGACCAAGTTCAGGTGCCCAGAATCGCCGCCCCAAGTAATCCCGGAGTGCCGCGCAGACTCATCCTTTGTGCGATCTTGGTCCATCGGATCGATGCCCCGGAGGAAGTGGTGGAAAACATTATCACGAATATGCCGGGCATTCAAAGGCGGGAGGATGATCAATGGGCTTGCCGGATCGCGATTACATACGGGAGCGCTAACGCGACCGGATCCATCAGGGTTAGGCCGGCGGCCAAATTAATCAGACCTCGCGTCCCTGGAAAATTGCCTCAGATTTAAGTTTGACGATCGCGAAATAAGGTGCCCGGCGACCAACAAGGACCGGACTTTACCGGAAGTGTCCTCAGAATGTTTGCGTTTTGGAATTGCCCGGGACGCCGAGAGCAAATCCACGACGATGCAAAGTGAAAACCCATGAGCATTATTAGTCACATTTCTCCCATTATTATAATTGTAATACTTGTTCAATTGCCATGATAATGACCGCGTTGAAGGGAGGTGGCGGAAAAACCAAACTGGAATTGATCGCGAAACCGTTCCTCACCGCGCGGGAACAGCCAATGCTTATTATTCTTGAGCAGCTCTTGCCGGGATATCGGATCCATGCCCAAGTCGCGATGGGCGCGCTCCTTAAGGTGAAAGCCCGATCAGGGCAGAAGGGCACCCCGTCAGATCGAAATGCCGTCTCTCAGAGAATTGTCGATTTCGTAGTCCAAGGTCGATCGACCGGACACGTCATCGCGCTGATTGAAGTCGATGACTTGATGCATCGTGCAGACGCAGACGCCCGTCGCGACGCGATGACGGCTCGAGCTGGTTATCGAACAATTCGGATAGCAGCGGGGGCGGATTCAACCGATCGTCGCAACACCATTCATATAGCTGTGCGCGAAGAACTGGTCGAGGGTTTCGCAGGCGTCTTCCAGTGCAGTGTTTTGCGCGGCCTGGTGTCGATCGCATGAGTAACGGCATCGAGTTTGGCGGTACCATGCTGGTGAGATCCGTGCCTTTCGGGAAGTACTGCCGTAGCAAGCCATTGGTGTTCTTGTTCGTGCCGCGTCGCCAGGGGCTTCGCGGATCGCAGAAGTAGATCTGGACGCCGGTGTCGATGCGCAGCTGGGCATGCTGTGCCATTTCCGCGCCCTGATCCCAGGTAAGGGAGCGCCGCAACTGCTCGGGCAGCGTAACCATTGTTCGGGTGATGGCATCGCGCACGGCTTCAGCGCCGTGACCAGCGAGAGCCGGCCCGTTCTTGATGCTCTTTCCCGGCACATATCCGTCCATGCGCGGCAGGTGCAGCAGCATTGTGAAGCGCGTGGCGCGCTCCACCAGCGTGCCGATTGCAGAACTGCCCAAGCCAAGAATGAGGTCGCCTTCCCAGTGTCCGGGGACGGCCCTGTCCTCGATCTCCGGCGGTCGCTCACTGATCATGATGGCTTCGTCAATGAAGGCCTCGCTGCGCTTGCGACCCCGCTCGCGGGGCAGGCGAGAGCCCGGCCGGATCGCAGGCAGGCGGTAAGCTCACGACGCAAGGCACCACGTCCCTGGATATAGAGCGCCTGGTACATCGCTTCGTGGCTGATGCGCATCGTCAATTCCTCGGGGAAGTCAAGCCGGAGCCGGTGCGCGCTCTGCTCCGGGCTCCAGGCACACGACCAGCGCCGGTTCTGGGGATAAACGGCGCGGCGTCCTTTCCATACCACATCGGGGCCACTGAAGCGGGCACCCTCGGGGTTGTTGATTTCGCCGGATAACCGTTCCGCAACATAATCATGCAATCTCGTGTTCGTCGCCAGCTTGCTTGCCTTGGGTCGTTGGGCCGCACAGTCGGCGTGCTACTGCGCCGTACTCGCCCGATAGTGGAGGGTGCCGCCGCGGTTCGATGCGTTGCGCCGCACCTCGCGTGAGATAGTGCTCGGCGAGCGGCCGAGCTTGCGCGCTATGGCATGGATCCCGCTTCCTCTCGCAAGTTCGATCGCGATGTCCTCGCGCTCGGAAAACGACAGATAGCGCCCGCTTGTCGGCTTTGCCGATGGGGCCAGATGGGTTGGCGGCATTCCTCCTGAACTCCCAAACCATCGCACTCCAACAGGCGTCGAAACCCCCGCGTCGACCGCAGCATCCTCGCTCGAGCGGCCAGATGCAATCGCCTGCCAGAAGCAGCAGAGATGCTCACGCTGCCAGACAGGCGGTCGACCAGGCGAGCGCAACTTGCCGCGCTCACATCGATCGGAAGCACGCTTGTGGACCTTCATCGCTACCTCCTCGACCCGGGTGTTGCGACGATCGGTTGAATCCCCCTACGGACTATGACACGATCGCCCGCTTGGGCGGTCAGCCGGCTACGTGGGGCGCAACGCTTGCCGTAAAGTTTGGGTAGGGGGGCCTTACCGCAGCGCGGATCCGTCCGCGCTGCGGTGATTGGCAAACCTCGTATCAACAGCAATGGCGACGAGAGAGCAATCGAGCTATTTGCAGAGGCGTAGGCCGGGGTACGGTTAAAACTCGCGCTGTAATCGTGTCACTTGATCGGTGGAAATACGAAGCCACCATCCCGTCCTAACGAGCCCTCTCGCTGCCTCGGGTTGTCCGCGAGAGACTGGCGCACGCATCAGCCTTCGCCGTTCGAGCAGGGTGGTGCGGTCCTTGGCTTCAGGTCGATGCGCTCAATCTGTCCTATCCGGTTCGATACTCTGCCGAAGTACCTGCGATCCCACACCACCGCGTCTTGCGGTCAAACACCCGGATGAGCGCCCGTGAGCCAAATCACCGCCAGTTTCACCCGCGATGATAAGTGAGTCCTAGACTAAAAGCGCTGTGTCCTAAAGAAACCCATTAATCCTGGTAGCGAGTTCGACGTCGAGTTCGGACACAGCGTTATCGGCATCGTGGGTCTGCAGCCAGATTTGTAAGGTTCCATAGACATTGAACCACTCTGGATGGTGGCCGAGCTTTTCGGCTTCTAGGGCAATCCGGGTCATAAGACCGAAGGCTTCACAGAAATCAGGCAGATTAAGGCTCAGATAGAGAGCCTTCTTATCCGTGTCGTATACCCAGCCAAGTAGGCGGCTGAGAGCGATTTCGCGTTCGGGCGCGGACAGGGGGGATATCATGTCATTTATCCATTATGCGTCACAGGAATAAGGGCGCCGGAGATCGCTCGCGATTGTGATCCGGCGAGAAAGGCAATGGCGTCGGCCACGGTTGATGGGTTCGTCCAAGTGTCTGGGTCGACATCTGGCATGTCGATGCGATTTCGCGGTGTGTCCATAATGGAAGGCAGCACGGCATTTATCCTGATTCTTCGCGGCGCCAATTCCCGTGAAAGCGCTTCAACAAAGCGAGCCACGCCGGACTTTGCAGTGGCATAAGGTGCCATCCCCGCCCCTGCAGGCTCGGCGGAAGCGCTACCAACCGCGACAATCGAGCTGCCTGCGCCGAACCATGGCAAGCATGCCTTCACAACCGCCAAAGTCGTTTCGACATTTGCAGAGTGGAGCGCGCGCCAATCGGCAATGCTGCTCTGCTCGACCGGTTTCCATTCGAACGCGCCCGCAACCTGAACGAGAGCATCGATGCCCCCCATCGCGGTGATGGCGTTGTCGACCGCAGCCTTGGCTGCAGTCTCATCTGCCAGATTCTCACACGCGAACCACGCCGCGCCATCCTCATCTACGCGGTCCCGACCTCTCGAAATACAGTAGACCGTCGCACCGCGTTTGAGGAACTCAGATCGCACGGCTTCGCCCAATACGCCTGCAGTGCCGGATATGATGACTCTCATTCCTGGTTTGACCTTTGCGTTACCGGTTTAGAGCCGGTCTTGATCCACCCATCTGCAGCCAGCACAGGCCAGCCCGCGAGCCGCTGTCCGCTACAGGGGCCGCCGACGCACGTTCCGCCTTCAATGGTAAAAAGTGCGCCGTGCCAGCTACAGACGATCAGGCTCCCATCCGGCGTCAGATAGGCGTCGAGTTTTTGCGCGAGCGGCAGACCAGCATGCGGGCACTGATCGACGTAGCCGTGCACGGCGTCGTTGCGTCGAACAACGAAGCCGTGGAAGCGGCCATTGCGCATCTGCAGGACGAAGTTGCGTGCACGCCCGTCGGCGATCTCGTCCAGCTGGCAAGGTCGGACGTCAGACGGAGTTGTATAGAGACGGACGGTACTCATAGCCGGTCGGCATCAGGCTGGCGATCAGGATGGGCGGCGGCGAAAGCTGGTTGAGCCCTTGCCGCAAGTCCAACGGCAACGAGCCTCGGGAACGCTGTCAAATCAACACCGAAGCGTTCGGCCGAGTAGAGTTGCGGAATCAGAGTGCAATCTGCGAAAGTCGGCGCGGCGCCGTAGCAATATCCGTTGCCATGATTACCGACGAGCACCTCCAATGCGGTGAACCCGTCCGCGATCCATCCACCAATCCAGCGGGTAACGGTTTCAGCATCGGCCGCGAGCGTCTCGCGCAAGGTGGCGAGTACACGTTGGTTGTTGAGCGGGTGAATGTCACAGGCAATGATTGCTGCCATCGAGCGGACGATCGCGCGGTCATCAACATCGGCGGGCAACAATGCGGGGTCCGGATGACGCTCTTCAAGCCATTCGAGTATGGCAAGGCTTTGGGTGAAAGTTCTATCCCCCTCGACCAGCGCGGGAACGAACCCCTGGGGCGCGATCGCGCGGTAGCCGGCGGCTTTCTGCGCCCCCGTCCGCAGGTCATGGGCGACTTGTTCATAGACCAGGCCCTTGAGGTTGAGCGCGATCCGCACGCGATAGGCCGCGCTTGATCGCCAGTAGCTATGCAGAACGAGCTCGGCGCTCATGACGCGGGCAGGACGATAGCCCGACACTCGCCAAAGCCGATCGATACGAAGCCTTCGGCGTGCGCCGTCGCCGTCAGCAGGATCTCGTCTCCGTCCTCGACGAAAGTTCGAGCTTCTCCTGATGGCAGCGCGATAGATGTCTTCCCGCCATTACTGATCTCGAGGAGACTGCCGAAGCCATCCACCGTGGGCGCCGAGATCGTGCCAGTACCCAGCAGGTCTCCCGGGTTCAGATTGCAGCCGTTTGAGGCGTGGTGTGTAACGATCTGCGCTGCGGTCCAGTACATATTCGATGCTGGTCCCTCGCTCAGCCTGTACGGCGGCTCTCCGGCATTTCGCATTCGGGCCGTTGAGATGCTTGCAGTGAGTCTTATTGCCAGCGCCCCGGCCGCCTGGTCGGCCGCATCGAACAGATAGGGCAGCGGTGCCGGGTCGCCTGTCGGCCGCGAGGGCTGGGCAATCCGGAAAGGCGCGAGCGCTTCGGCCGTGATGATCCAGGGCGAGATCGTGGATTGGAAGTTCTTGGCGAGAAAGGGCCCGAGCGGCTGATATTCCCACGCCTGGAAGTCGCGCGCCGACCAGTCGTTCAGCAGGCAGAAGCCCGCTATGTGGCGCTCTGCGTCGGCGATCGAGATCGGTTCGCCAAGCGCGTTACCTTCCCCAATCCAGACTCCGAGTTCCAGCTCATAATCTAGTCGCCCGCTTGGCCCGACGGTAGGCGCATCGGCGTCAGGCCGCTTGCGCTGCCCCTTCGGTCTCACAAGCGGCACGCCAGAGGGACGGATCGACGACGCCCGGCCGTGATAACCAATGGGCACATATTTGTAGTTGGGCAGCAGCGGGTTGTCGGGCCGAAAAAGGGCGCCGACATTGTTCGCGTGGTGGATGCCGACATAGAAATCGGTGTAATCGCCGATCGCCGCCGGCAAATGCATCTCGCACGCTCGCGCCTCGTTGAGAAACGGCGTGACCGCGCTCTGGTGGTGCGGATCCGTCAGCAGTTCGAACAAGCGATGCCGGAGTTCCAAGCGCTCGGCTCTTGGCAGACCCAAAAGCCGGTTCAGGTTTGTCGACCATATGGCTTGGACGCCGGGATTGCGGAGCATTCCGAACTCTACCGCGTCGGCGACGTCGAGAATGAGGTCGCCAATGGCGACACCAACCCGAGGCGCGCCGTCGCCTCGACTGAAAATGCCGAAAGGCAGATTCTGCACGGGGAAGTCAGGGTGGCCATTCGCGCTGTCTACCCAGCTGGTGGCGGCGGCATCATGGGTATGGTCGATCTCGGGCTGGGTCATCGTGGAAGTCGAGCCTTCTGAAACTCCGACCAGCAAGCATCATAGTCGAGCTGGCAGAGCGGGGTTTCAACGGCAAAGCGGGTCGGCCGGATGACGTGGCGGCTTTCGAACATGAAGGCCATGCTGTTCTCGATTCTATGGGGCTTCAGGTCCGCCGCGACCGCCTGCTCGTAGCTGGCGCGATCGGGGCCGTGGCCGGACATGCAATTGTGCAGACTGGCGCCACCCGGTGCGAAACCGCCCGCCTTGGCATCATAGGCGCCCTCGATCAGCCCCATGAACTCACTCATGATGTTGCGGTGGAACCAGGGCGGCCGAAACGTGCCTTCCGCCACCATCCAGCGCGGCGGGAAGATCACGAAGTCGCAGTTGGCGGTACCGGGCGTAGCGCTCGGGCTCGTCAGCACCGTGAAGATCGACGGATCGGGATGGTCGAAGCTGACCGTGTTGATGGTATTGAACCTGCGCAGATCGTAGCGACAGGGTGCCAGGTTCCCGTGCCATGCCACGACGTCAAAGGGTGAATGGTCGATCGTTGTGACGAAAAGCGCGCCCATGAACTTCTGAACGATCTGGGTCGGCTCCTCCCGGTCTTCGAAGGCCGCCGTCGGGCTCTCGAAGTCGCGCGGGTTGGCGAGCCCGTTGGAGCCGATGGGACCGAGATCGGGCAACTGGAAGTGCGCGCCGTAATTCTCGCAAACATAGCCCCGCGCGGGCCCCTCGGGCAGTTCCACGCGGAAGCGCACGCCGCGAGGCACAAGTACAACGGACAGCGGGGTGACCGTCATCGCGCCGAACTCGGTGACAAGGCGAAGCGTTCCTGATTGCGGCACAATCAGCATCTCGCCATCGGCATTCTGGAAGGCGCGGTCGGTCATCGACTGAGTCGCGGCATACAGATGTATGCCGATCCCGGTACCGGCTGCGACGTCACCGTTGCCTCCATAGGTGACCAGCCCGTCGATGAAGTCGGCAGGCCGATCGGGGAGGGGCAGCGGATCCCAGCGCAGACGATTGGGAGAAGGCGGCACGTTGGTGAAGGGGCCGCTGCGAAGCCATGCTCCGCCCTCGTAGGTTACGAACGGCGCATGGCTGGCAGTGGGCCGCAGACGATAAAGCCAGCTGCGCCTGTTCTCGGTCCGGGGCGCCGTAAAGGCTGTGCCGGAGATCTGTTCTGCGAACAGACCGAAAGGCACATGCTGGGGTGAGTTACGGCCGACGGGCAGCGCGCCTGCGACCGCTTCGCTTGCGAAGTGGTTGCCGAAGCCGACCAGCATCGCCTCGCTGGCAACCTCGGGCATCGGACCGTCGGCAGCCTCCAAGGGCCTTTCTACCGTCACTGGTTATCTCTCCAGTTCGTCAGTCAGGCGTCGACCGTGACCACGCCACGGCGGATTTGGTCGAGCTCAATCGATTCATAGAGCGCCTGGAAGTTGCCGTTGCCGAAGCCCTCATTGCCCTTGCGCTGGATGATCTCGAAGAAGATCGGGCCGAACATGTTCTCTGTGAAAATCTGGAGGAGGATGCCCTCCTGCTCGACGTCGCCGTCGATCAGGATGCGGTTGCGTCTCAGCCGTTCGAGATCCTCGCCGTGGCCGGGTACGCGCTTGTCGACGAGCTCGTAATAGGTCTCGATCGTGTCCTGCAGCCTTACGCCATTGGCGCGCAACTTCTCGACCGTCGCGAAGATATCTTCGGAGGTTAGGGCCAGATGCTGAATTCCTTCGCCGTTATAGTTGCGGATGAATTCCTCGATCTGGCTCTTGTCATCCTGGCTCTCGTTCAAGGGAATGCGGATCGCCTTGTCGGGCGCGATCATCGCCTGGCTGAACAGGCCGGTCGCCTTGCCCTTGATGTCGAAATACTTCTGTTCTTCGAAGCCGAAGAGCTTGGCGTAGAATTCGCTCCAGACGCGCATCTGCCCGCGTTTGACGTTGTGGGTAAGGTGATCGAGCAGGTCGAGACCGACGCCATTGCGTGCCGCGGCTTCGCGCCAGCCTGGTACCTCTTCCCAATGGGTGAATGGATCGCCTTCGACCAGATAGAGGAGTGAGCCACCAATGCCCAAGATCGCATAGGCACCGGGAAGCGCGCTGGTCGCGGGGTCGGCCGAGGTAGCGCCTCGTTCGAGCGCGAGCTTATAGGCGTGGGCCGCGTCCGCCACGCGAAACGCCATGCCGTTAGCCGATGGGCCGTGCGCGGCACGAAACTCCGCCGCCTGGCCCGTCGTCCTCGAGTTGATCACCAGCGCGATCCGACCTTGTCGGAACAGGATCATCTCGCCATCGGGCGATCTGGCGGCCGCAGTGAACCCGAGTTGCACGAGCTGCCGCGCCATGAGCGCGGGCTCGGGCGACGTGAACTCGGCAAAGGCGAAACCGTCAAGTCCAAGCGGATTATGTGGGGCGGACATGGATGCTCTCTCAGCTTATCTTTGGAGATGGGGGGCGATCGCAGCGACGAACGGCGCAACCGTATCGCTGCGCAGCCCCGCGATATTGATGCGACCGGAATCGGCCATGTAGATGCCGTGGCTCGTCCGCAGAGACAGCACGGCGTCTCGCGCCAAGGGCAGCATGGCAAACATCCCGCCCTGCTCTGCTAAAGCGGCAAGCCGCGGTTCGGCATTCGCAAGTGCCGCGCGCAGCGACGCAATGCGCCGCCGCATCTCGTTGAGCTCCGCCGTCCAGCTGGTCGTCAGGACGGCATCGTCCAGAATCTCTCGGACGGCTGCTGCGCCATGGTCGGGAGGCATCGACCAGAGACTGCGAGCCAGCACCAGGAGATTGTCCCGCACGGCGGCAATCGCTTCGCCGCTTGCCGCCTTCACCCACAGGGCGCCGACGCGGTCGCGGTAGAGGCCAAAATTCTTATCACAACTATAGGCGACGATTGCCTCGGGGACGGCCGCGAGCAGGGCTCGGGTTGCCGCCGCATCGTCGTCAAGACCCCGACCAAGGCCCTGATAGGCGAGATCGACAAACGGGATCAGATGCCGTTCCTCGATCATCGCGATCAAAGCCGCCCATTCGTCCGGCGCTAGCTCTGCGCCGGTCGGATTGTGGCAGCATCCATGGACCAGGACGACGTCGCCCGCCTTCGCCCCGTCGAGCGCCTCCATCATCGCGGCGAAATCAACTGTCCCCGTCACCGCATCGAAGAAGGAATGCGATCGGACAGTGAGACCCGCCTCGCGAAAGATCGGCGCATGGTTGGGCCAAGTGGGCGTGCCGATCCAGACGTCCGGTTGGCCTGCTCCGCGGGCGATGAGCTCGGCGCCTAGTCGCAGAGCGCCCGTGCCGCCCGGAGTTTGCACGCCGGTCAGAAGCGGGTCTGCGGATAGCGGCCGGCCGAACACGATCGGTGCGAGGAGCTCGACAAATCGCGCATCGCCTTCGGCGCCGAGATAGGCCTTCGTTGATTGTGTCTCGGCAAGCCGGCATTCCGCTGCCTTGATCGCTCGCATGACAGGCGTCTCACCGGCGTCATTGCGATAGACACCAACGCCGAGGTCGATTTTGTCGGAACGTGGATCCTGTCGGTAAAAACCGATGAGGCTGAGCAAGGCGTCGGGTGGCTGGCGTTCCAGGGTGCCAAACCGGGGCGGTGACGGCAGTGCCGCCTCGCGGATCTGATCAGTGATCATGCGACTGCCTTCTCGCGGGCATATGCCTGCGTTCCTCGCGTGTAGACCTTGTCGGTCGGGAGGATCGTCTCGATCTCGATGTCCGGCGCGTCGGCAAGCTCTGCGTAGAGCGGACCGAAGTCGGTCTCGAGGGTCTGCTCGAGCAGGTCTTCGAAACTGTCGATGACGAAGTAATTCTGCTGATAGTCGTCGATCCGATACTTGGTCCGCATCAGCCGCCTGACATCGAAGCCCAGCCGGTTTGGCGAAGGATCATCCAGTGAGAACATGGACTCCCCGTAGGAAGAAACGATGCCGGCTCCATAGATTTTCAGATTCTCGGCACCGTCGCGGATCAGACCGAATTCGACCGTATACCAATAGAGGCGCGAAAGCCTCTCGATGACCCCACCGTCGGCCGCGCGTTGCCCACCGACGCCGTAGGCCTGCATGTAATCGGCGAAGACGGGGTTCGCGAGCAAAGGGACATGACCGAAGACATCGTGAAAGATGTCCGGTTCCTGCAAATAATTCAGCTGCTCAGGCGTACGGATGAAATTGCCGGCGACGAAACGGCGATTGGCCAGATGGTCGAAAAACACATCGTCCGGGATGAGGCCGGGGACCGCAACCACCTGCCAACCCGTAGCCTTTACCAGTCGCTCTGACAGTTCCTCGAAATCCGGGATGCCGGGCTTCGACATACGCAGCACGTCAAGGCCCTCGATGAACTCGGGGGCGACCCTTCCAGGCAGCATGTTGGCCTGACGTTCGAACAGCCGGTCCCACATGGCATGCTCGGCCGCGGTGTAGCGGTCCCAGCCTTGGGAGATGGTCCAGTCCTCGGCGGCCCCAGCCGGGCGCCCTGTTTGCACGTTTGCCATGCGGAGACTATTGCACCGTAAAGGCGAATTTGCTTTTCAATCGCGCGGCGTTTTGGCGAATTGTTGGATAGGCTGATCGGAAATGGGCGGGAGAGTGAAATTATCATACGCGCTCGACGAAATCGATCGCCGCATCCTGGCGGCGCTTCAGGTGGATGCGGGAATCAGTAACGGAGAGCTGGCCGAGAAGGTCGGCAGTTCGACCGCATCCGTGTGGCGACGAATAAAAGCTATGGAGGCAAGCGGCCTGCTGAAGCAGGCCGTCAGGCTTTTGAATCCACTCGTGCTTGGCTACGGCGTCAACGTGCTGTGCAACATCCGGGTGCGCAGCCACGCGCGAGACGTCCGAAGTGCCTTCGAAAGCTTTGTCGCGGAGCGCGCGGAAATCCTCGAATGCTTTTCCATGTCTGGAGATTGGGATTATCTCCTACGCATCGTCGCTATCGACGTGCCGGGCTACGAACGTTTCTTGATGGACGTCCTTGTCGAACACCCCTCGGTTGGTGGCGCATCGTCACACTTCGCACTGTCACTAACTAAATATAGTACGGCTCTTCCGCTTTCGTAGTCCTAAAAAGGCGTTTGCGACAATGTAGTGTATCTCGGTCATGCGAATTTCATCATGGTACAGTTAGATCTATAGATAGGGTAGGTAGCGCCATTCGCTTACTGAATTTCTGCCAATTGCAGAACAATGTTTCTCGATCATTAGTATTGAATTTTCCGAACAGGTTCTTGAGGTGCCATTTAACGGTGTTTTCGGATATATCGAGGGTGCGTCCGATCTCTTTGTTAGACAGCTTTCGTCCGAGAAGCTCTACGATCTCGCGCTCACGCACGCCGAGCATGACCTCCATGCCGTTACCTGTAAGGTCATTTCCGGCGCGGTAGCCACTGCTGAGCACCGATAGCGCGAAGCGATCCATGCCGTGGTCGACGGCGCGACGATGGCGATCCTGCCTGAGAGCGCGAAGTATTTCGGTCACGCCGTCCCGCCGATCCACGAACGGACGCAGGATCATCGACGGCGCTGCCAGCCGGACAGCCTCGAGCATGTCCGACATGGCTCGGTCGTGCTGGCCGATCTCCCACTCGGCCAGACTGGCGAGAATATGCCAGTCGATACGCGCTCGCGCACAGTATCGCGTTTCGGCCGCTCCTCGAATTGCGATGAGTTGCGCCAGCGCCTGATCGGCGCGGCCCGTCGCAATCCGAACCCAGGCCTCGACATGTTCGAGCGCAAGGCGCGGATGAATGTCGCGAATGTCGGTCGCGAGAGCTCCGGTTTTCAGCCGCTCGATGAGCTGTGCTGCCGCGTGGTAATGACCAAAGCAGCACATCTGTTCGGCCCAACAGATCATGACCAGACGCTCAACGCGAGGCAATCGCTTGCGCTGTGCCGTCTTCGCGCTGTCGAAGACGTGGGCGTAGGCACTCGTCAGACCCTGCCGCCGTGCGGTGATCCTGATCCGCGCCTGGGACGCGATGGGGAAGCAAGCCGTGCCGAGATTTTCGACTGCGGGGAATGTGCCGAGCAGCAGCTTCTCGGCCAGCTGATATTCGCCGCGATCAATCGCAAGTTCTGCCAGCATGGCATGTCCGTACATCACCGCATCGGACAGATTACCATGCTGGTCGGCTTCCCGTCGGATGCCGCGCTCGTACGATGCGATTGCTTCATCATACCGGCCATCGAGCATGAGCGCTTGGCCCTGAAGAAAATCCATCAAGGCAATGCTCGAGGGAAGGTGCATCTGATCGTAGAAACGTTTCGCTCGTTCGGCCGAGGCGATCGCGGCTTCAAGGTTGCCAAGCTCCACATTGGCCGCGCACATCGCGTTTTCGAGGATGGCCGTCGCCATGCGGTCACCGTGTGGGACGTTGGCAGAGGCGCGTGCGAGGAGGGCGTATTCTGTTGGGTCGAGGACACGGTCTTCGAGGAGTCGCAGGCAATGGCCGACGAGCGAGAGCTCGGATTCGAACACGGGGTCAACGGTAGCTGGTTGCGTCTCGCTCAGGGGTCCGAACGCGCTCAGCGTGTCCGATAGTTCACCGGTGGTGGACAGGAGAAACAATCGGGTGAGCTGCAAGACCGGGGAGTCACGTAGGATCTCCGAGGGAAGAAGGTCGAATATCGCATTCAGTCCAGACCATTGCGGGCTCTGGTTTCGCCAGAGGATCGCGAGCCGCCACCCCCCGGCCTGTTCAATGATCGCACCGAGCTGAGTCCAGTTCTCGGCCAGGACAGCATGATGGATCGCGCGTATGGGATCTTTGGCGGTGGTCCACCACTGGGCTGCACGATCATGCAGCGCCTGCTGTTGCGGACCGAGCGGCTCAGAAGCGCCAAGATAGAGGCGTAACAGCGGGTGAGCGAAGCGCCAGCTGGCCACCGCGCCGGCCTCGCGCGTTAAAAGACCGTGATACTCGAACGCCTCGATGACGCTCCGGCCGCTTGGCACGCTGAGCACGAACTCGATCAATTCGGGCGTCAGCTTATCGAGGATCGCGACGCGACGGGCGAGCGAGCGCCAGTCCTTTAGGTCGCAATCGACGTTGAGCTCAAAATAGCGATCGAGGCGCCGAGCATGCGACCGAAAGCGCACATCTGCCGTCTCGAGGGCCGCCTCCTGATAGACCGACTGACGGAAGAGCATGACACCCATTGGCCAGCCGCCAGTTGCCTCTTCCACGGCGCGCATATCGGGAGGTGCGTCGATGGCGCCGGCGCTCAGGAGCAGCGTCTTAACTTCGGCCGGCGTGAACCGGAGGTCATCGGCATTGAGTTCGAAGACCCGGCCGCGCGCGAGCTCGGCGACCGGGATGGGGAATGGCGTTCGGCCGGCAAGCACGAAGCATGGTCCCGACTCTGCGAGCAGAAGCGATTGCAACAGAAGTTCCGCTTGTGTGCCGCGGATCGTCTCCACCTGATCGCAGACGATGCGTTGAGCATTGGGAAGCGCGACCAACCTCGCGATGCCGTCCTCGATCGATACCGGCGGGTCCTGGCCTGGCCCTATGGCGGCCGATAAAGCAGCGAGGAGGACTATCGGATCGCCAGCCGAAGGCGTCAGCGTAACCAAGCACCTGTTTGGACGGGCGGCGCTCCACGACCGAAGGAGTTCGGTCTTGCCGAAGCCCGGGCCGGCCGTGATGAGAAGGTGCCCGCGCGCAGCCGCGCGATCGAGAGCGCGGCCAAGCCGTAGGTTTCTCGGATCACTCGACAAGGCGATCAATCTCGCTGCCCGCGTCGGCCATCACTGCCTCCAGAACCGTCTCTGGTCTTTCATCCAACCTTCTTGAAAGCGGACCACAGTGCAAGTCGGGACGTAGCGGCTCACGCTCGCGCCAAAACGGTCAATTTGCCCTTTTCGGCGGCGCGATGCACGCGCATCACGATCGCAACGAGAAGTGCTGCGCCAAGGCCGTAGCCTCCAAGGCTGATGAAACGCGCGCCGTCCGTAAGGTCGCGCCCCGAAAAACTGAGCCAGGTTCCGACCAGCGCGGGGCCGCTTGCGATACCAAGCCCCTGCGCGCCAGTCGTCGCAGCAGCGATCCGGCCACGCGGGTCGGCCGCGGACATCAACCCTGACAGGTTGGGCAGGAAGTAAAACCACGCGAAAAAGAAGGTGATGACACCTATCGCGTAGGCGTGTGTGACAGGCTCCATGGCAAACACGATAGCCGCGATCGACACCGCGAACGCGATCAGCATCCGAGCGAACCGGAATGGAGAAGCGTGGGTGAGCAGGGCTGCCAGCGCACCGACGCCACCCACTGCGTAGCCGATGCTCAGGATGCGGGCCACGGCGTCCGGCGTCGTGCCCAGAGCGACGCCGATCCGATCAAGATAGGCGAAGGTCGCGCCGTAGCCGACGTAGATGAGCAGCATTGCCGCTATTGCGAAGATGAAGAGGCTTGGGGCGGGGGAGGGGTCGTCGGTTTGGGGCGTATCGTCCAGCCGCACTGGCTGGGTCAGGTCGGGGAAGCGGCCGACGAAGGGCAGCACGATGATCGGACCAATCGCGCACAGAAGGAAGATGTACGCGGGACCCAGCGTCTCTCGCACGGTCGGTACAAGGCTCTGGATCGCGGCACAAAGTGCAAGCAGGGCCACGTCGAAGATAGCGAAGGTTCGGACTGGATTTGCTTGGCGCGTGACGGCGGCGCTCATGAGAGCATAGCCGGCGCCTTCGCCTGCGCCCGCGATCGCGCGGACTGCGAGAATGAGCGTTGGTTCGCGCACCCAGATGCTGCCAAGATTGGCGATCGCCAGCAACACGAGGGAAAGGGCAGCGAGCCAGCGGGCCGGGAAGCGGAGCATCAGGGCCGTGACGGTGATGGCGCCGACCGAAGCGGTGACCATGTATAGCGTGGCGGTCCATCCAGCGGCCGTCAGCGAAAGGCTGTAAGCATCGACGTAGGTGCCGACGATTGAGGGGATCAGCGCATTGGTGATGAGCACGACGAGGCCCACCGCGAGGATGATGAGGATGGTTCCGCTAGCCGGTTCGTTATCGCGCCTGGTCTGATGCATCACTTGCTCCCGCTCGGCGGCCTGCAATCATAGTGTATTCCGAACCACTTGCCCTGCCTTCATCAGGAAGGGCAGGTCGCCGATCGATTTGAACAGGGTGAGGTCTTTGAGCGGATCGCCGGCCACCAGCAGCAGATCCGCAAACGCCCCCGGCGCGATACAACCGATTTCCCCGGTCATCTGCATAATCTCGGCGTTTACAGATGTCGCCGAGCGCAACACCTCAATCGGATCGTCGACTCGGCCGCGCAATTCGAACTCGCCTCCCTGGGCAGGATGATAGCGATGGTCGAGCAGGTCGGTGCCGAGCCCAAGCTTCACGCCGTTGCGCCGGCAGGTCTCGATCGAGGCGAACATCTGGTCGATAGCCTCGCGGATTTTGATAACGCCCATGGGCGGGATACCAAGCTCGCTCGCGTGCTTTTTTAGTATCTCGGCGACCGACAGCGTCGGCACGACATAGGCGCCGTGTTCGGCGATGAGCTGTGCCGTGTCATCTCGGTGGATGAGGCTCCCATGCTCGATCGAACGGACGCCCAGCGTGACGCAGCGACGTGCGCCTTCATCGGTGTGACAGTGCGCCATCACATATTTGCGCCGTGTTCCGGCTTCGTAAACGGCGGCGCGAATTTCGTCGTCGGTGAACTGTGGCATCCACATTGGATCGGTCGGCGAGAGGACGCCGCCCGACACGAAGATCTTGATCTGGCTCGCGCCGCGCCGCAGCTCGTCACGCACGGCAAGGCGCATCGCATCGATGCCATCGACCACTCGCGAGATCGAGCCCGACGCCGCCTGACATCCGCACAGGTCGATCTCGTTACCGGGACGGGAATCACCGTGGCCGCCCGTTTGCGACAAGGCCTTTCCGGCGAAGTGGAAACGAGGGCCCTCGATCAGTCCCTCGTCGATCGCCATTTGGAGCCCGCGCTCGCCGCCGCCTGCATCGCGGACCGTCGTGAAGCCTCGATGGAGTGCACCACGCAGCACTTTGGCGGCATGGCTTGCCAGCAGGGACGGTGGCATCCGGTCGGCCGCGGGTATATCGAAGGTGGGCGAATAAGCGTGAAAATGAGCGTCGATGAGGCCAGGCATCAAGAAGCCCCCCTCGCAGTTCACGACCGCGGCGTCGCTTGCGCCTATGCTGCCCGGTCCGACCTCGACGATATGGTCGTTCTCGACGACGACATCGACGCCATCCCGAACCTCGTGCCCGTCAAACACGATTGCGTTCGTAAGGCGAAACATCGTCATGCTGGAGCCCCTGTCGTCCAGCATGTGTTTTTGGCGGCGACATCGACACCATAGAGCGTGAGGGCTTCATCTCGCGTCAGAAATTCGTTGCTGACGTCCTCCAGTACCCGCGTCCGATCACGAGACTGCGGGGCTCCCCAGCCGCCGCCGCCGCTGGTGGTCAACTGGAGGCGGGTTCCGACCGGAAAGGGTCCGATGCCACCGGTGGCAGTGCGCATTGGCGCGCTAGCTTGGCCATCCTGGATCACCCTTAGATGGCCGGTCTTGCCGGGCTCGCCGCCGAAGAAGCCTATTGCCGTGTGATCGATGGTATTTTCGATCAAAAAGTTGGCCGAGATACCGGGCTCGAGCAGCTCATATTCCTTGGCGACGCCCATGCCGCCCCTGAAGGTGCCGGCGCCGGCGACTTCAGGGGCGAAGCGCAGGAAGTTGATCCTGACAGGTTGGCGGGTCTCGGTGACCTCGACGGGACTGTTGGGCAGGTCGCCGTTGCCGACCAACTGGTTGGTGACACCATCCGCATTGCGGAGCGCGCCGTTCCCGCCGTGGGTTGCATCGACCATTACGAAGGGCTCGAGGCCTGGCGACGCGTTGCGCGAGAGGAAGGCGCCTGCCAGCTGGTAGCCACCGGCCGGACACCGCTCCGGGAGTACCCTAGCGAAGCAGCGGAACATCAATTCCATGAGGCATACAACAAGATAGCCGTAGGAATCTGTCGGCGCGCCGTAGCGGGGATTGATGAGTGAGTCCTCGGGGAGCTCGAAGTCGATGCAGCGCGTGTGCCCGGCGTTACAGGGGTCGTGCGGCTGGAGCAGCCCCTTCATCGTCGAGGCAAGGATGCCCTTCGAGCTTGGCGCCGGCAGGTTGATCGGGCCGGCGGCTGTTGGGCTTGACCCGCGAAGCGAGAAACCCACGCGATCTCCGGCGATTGTCGCCGTTAGATTGACGCGGAAAGGACCTTCCGGACTCACACCGTCACTGTCGAGTGAGATCGAAGCTTCGTGACTGCCGTCAGGCAGAGCCGCGATCATCGCCCGCATTGAGCGGTCCGTCTCCTCGATGACATGCGCCATCGAGCGCTCGACCGTATCGGCACCGTATTTTCCACATAATTCCTGAACCCGTCGCGCGCCTTGGCGGCACGAAGCGATCTGCGCTTCAAGGTCGCCGCGGACCACCACCGGCACGCGGACATTGGCGGCGATGAGATCGAACAGCGCGTGATTGCGCACCCCCGCATCGATCAGCTTCTGATGTTTGAAGCAGATGCCTTCCTGGTACATGTCGGTAGTATCGCGGCACCAGCCGCCCGGGTTCTTGCCGCCGATGTCCGCCCAATGCGCGGCGACCCCGCAGAAAGCGACCAGCCGATCGCCGACGAAGACCGGCATGTAGACATTGGTGTCCGAAATATGGGTGCCGGTGACGAAGGGGTCGTTGACGATCAGCACGTCGCCCTCGACGATCCGGCCGCCCCAGTTCCGGATCCCGTCACGCACGGCGTTCGGAAACCCTTGGCTGAAGACGATCACGCCTGCCGTCTCGGCCCACATGTCACCTGTCGCCGACATCAATGTGACCGAGAAATCCTGGACCTCGTAGAGCAGCGGATTGAAGGCGGTCCGGATCATCGTCTTTGCCATCTCTTCGGTCGCGGCGACCAGACGGTTGCGGATGATCTCGGTCAGGACCGGGTCGATCTTGCTCATGCCACCGTCTCCTGGATAGCGGGGGTCAGGATGAGATTGCCGAATTCGTCCATCACGCATTGCCAGCCGGGCGGCACGATGGTGGTCATCGTCCATTCGTCGACGATCAGCGGCCCACCGATGACCTTGCCGGGCTCAAGTGCGGTGCGGGCGTAGACCGGCGTATCGGTCCAACCCTTGATTGTCGAAAAGTAGACGCTGCGCGCGCGGGACTCGGTCGTTTCGGCGGCCCTTGGTGCGGCAAGAAGAGGCGGCTGGACCCGCCCTGTGGCGCGACAGCGGATCGAGACGAGTTCAAGCGGGGCATCGGCCTCGCCATGTCCGTAAAGCTGCTGGTGTGCCGCGACGAAAAGCTCGCGCACGCCCTGCTCTACGCTCTCCGGAACGGTCCAATCGGCATTTGCGGCGACGGGGATGGTATATTCCTGGCCGACATAGCGGATGTCGAAGCGGCGTGTCCGTTCCACCTGTGCGCGTGCAAAGCCATAACGCTCGATCGCGGCGCTGGCGTTCGCCAGAAGCTCCTCGGCGATCGTCAGCGCTTCGGCGACATTGCCACCCTCGAAGGGCATCACGCGGGTGCGGACCTCGTCTTCGGAATAATCGGTGGTGAGAATGCCCCAAGCAGAAAAATTAGCGGGTGCGACGGGCACGATCACCTTCTCGACGCCCAATTCTTCCGCGACCGAACAGGCGAACAGGCCGCCGCCGCCGCCAAACGCCATCATCACGAACTCGCGCGGATCGAGACCACGCTCGACCGTCTTGGTGCGGATCGCGTTGGCCATGTTGGTCTCAGCGATCGCAACGATCCCTTCTGCCGCCGCGGTGAGATCGAGACTAAGCGGCTCGCAGATCGTCTCGGATAGCGCCTTCCTCGCGCTACCCATGTCGAGCTTCATGCGGCCCCCGAGGAAATAGTCCGCGTCGAGCCGGCCAAGCATGAGATGTGCATCGGTTACGGTCGGTTCGGTGCCGCCGCGCCCGAAGCAGACCGGACCCGGCGACGCACCTGCACTGCGGGGACCAACCTGAAGTCCACCGCGATGATCGAGCCAGGCGATCGAGCCGCCGCCCGCGCCGATCGAGACGACGTCGATGATCGAACCCAACACCGGACGGCCGTTGACCTCGGTCTGGCTGCGTTCGAGGATGCGGCCGTCCTCGATGATGGCGACATCATAGGTGGTGCCGCCGACATCGGTGCAGATCACATTTTTATGGCCGAGCCGGTCGCAAAGGAATTTGGCACCCATCACGCCGCCCGCCGGACCCGACATCAGGGTGCGGATAGGCTTCTCGCCGGCCATGGCGCTATCTACCACGCCTCCGCTCGACTGCATGATGGCCAAAGGATGCTTGTAGCCCACCCGCGACAGCTCGTCCTGGAGATTGTCGAGATACGTCTTCACGACCGGCTGGATGAACGCATTGGAAACAGTGGTCGCGGTGCGTTCGTATTCGCGCCATTCGGCGGCGATCAGGTGCGAAACCGAAAGTTTGAGGCCGGGATACCGCTCCAGAATGTGATCACGCGCGGCCAGCTCATGATCGGGGAAGGCATAGGCGTGCAGGAAGGCGATCGCGATTGCCTCCACGCCCTCGCTCAGCAGGAACTCGATCTCGCCATCGAGTTCCTTCAGGTTGAGTGGTTCAAGCATGGCGCCATCAAAGGTAGCGCGCTCGGTCACCTCTCGGCGCAGGCGCCGCGGGACCATCGGCGTCGGCAATAGCTGGACGAAGTCGTAGACCGGTTTGCGTCCGCCGCGGCCCATTTCGAGCACGTCGCGAAAACCGCGCGTGGTGATGAGACCGACCTTTGCGCCACGTTCCTGCACTAGGGCGTTGAGACCGACGGTAAAGCCGTGAAAGATCTGACGAATGTCATCGATCTCGACGTCAAGCCGCTTCAGCCCGAGCGCGAACTGCGTATGGAGTTGATCGGGAAGGGACGGCACCTTCTCGATGCGAACCTCCCCGGTTGCTTCGTCGAGAAGGACGAAATCCATAAATGTGCCGCCGACATCGACCGCTACTCGGTAACTCGACATGTTCTTCCATCTCTCCAAAAGGAGGGCGTTGTGCGAAATGATACGCACGGCGTTGACATGTTCGTGAAGCGCGGAACGCTCAGAACTTCACGCCAACTTCCACCCCATATGTGCGAGGTTCACTAATGGCGCGGCTGTTGAGCCCAGGCCCGTCAGCGTTGGCCAGCGCCTGCACCGGGTATTGCTGATTAAGCAGGTTTTGGACGAACCCGGTGATCCGAAATATGTTTTTCTCGAAAGATAGCCGCAGGTCGACGAGGTCCTTGGGCGGCGTCGACAGCGTGTTCTCGGGATCCCAATAGATCTTTCCCTTCCGACTCCATCCGACATGGCCGACGAGACGAGAGTCTTCGCCCAAGTCATATGTATAGTCAGCGTTAATCCCGGCTGTGTAAGGGGGTGCGATCGGGCCTCTATTACCCTTATCGCTCGGGTGGCCAGCGAAGCGGTCGATCCGGACGTCCGACACGCCGAGGTTGAAATTGATATCGAGGCCTTTGACCGGTCGTGCCGACAACGTCAATTCGCCACCGTTTACATGTGCGCGGTCAATCACGACGATGTTCTGTGATGGCGGGAACAGATTGATAAAAAAGAGTTGTTGGTTTTTGATCTGTGTACGGAAGGCATCCGCCGTCACAAATACCTTACGGTCGAGCAAGCTGAACTTGGTGCCGATCTCATAATTGTCGTCGACCTGCGCTCCAAATTCGCGACCGGCAGTCCCGGCTGAATAGTAAGAGTTGAATCCGCCGCTTCGGAAACCCCGTGCGGCCGACGCATAGACTTGGGCGTCACCCGAAAGATGATATTCGAGCGAAATCTTCGGCTGGAGCTGCTTGAACGTGTCGCCCGCTGCGGAGCCAGGTGCATCCGCGTCCACCGACGTGCGCTTATCATGATCATAGCGCAGGCCAACCGTCGCCTCGAGTTTGGGCAGAATCTTGTAGGTGCCTTGGCCGAACAAAGCCCAATTCCTGCTGCGCTGCTGATCATGGCTTGCCAGCACATTGGCGGCTTCTGGTTGGCCATTCCCGTTGTCGAACGGAACGACAAGCGAATTGAGCAGCTTGCGGTCCTGGTAGAAGGCGCCGACCAGCCAGTTGAGACTGGCGCTCGGGTCTGGCTCAGAGGCGAGGCGGAGTTCTTGTGACCAGGTGTTCACCGGACGTCGGTCGATCTGCAAGACAATCGGTGCCGGCGTGAAGTCGGCATCGCCGAAGAAGAGGCTACGCGCTCGGCTGATGTCCGAGATGGACGTCAAGGCGACACTACCGAGATCGAGATCGGTCTTCAACGCGACGTCGAGCAGTTTAATGGTCGAAGTGATCGGCGCATTCTGTTGGACGAAGGATGTCTTGTAGTTGTCGAACTGGGCAGTGGGAACGGTCTCGCCACCTTCCGATCCGTCGACATAGTGGCTGTAGCCAGCGCGTAGGTCGAAGGTCAGGTCGTCGGTCGCTTTGAACAGCAGCCTTCCCCGGAGATCATAGTCCTTTCGCGGGTCCCAGTTCTTGTCGAGAAAAGAGTTTTTCAGCAAGCCGTCGAATCTATCGTAATCACCCGACACGCTGAAGAACAGCTTATCCTTGACGATCGGGCCTGACAGATTGGCGGACGCATAGCGATCATCGCCGTTGCCGTAGCGGAATGTCGCGCCGCCCGAGAAATTGTTCGTCGGCGCCTTTGTTGTAATGTTGATGGCGCCGGCGAGAGCGTTTCTTCCGTAGAGCGAACCCTGTGGACCGCGAAGAACCTCGACTTGCTGAATGTCGAGCAGGTTCTGGACCATGAAGATGGGGTCGGGCAGCGACACGCCGTCGATGACGAAAGCGACCGGCGCTTCCGCACCCTGCGCCATGCTGATACCGCGGACCGAGAAATTGAGCGCGCCGGGAACCGGCTGAGGATCGAAGGTGAGGTTGGGCGTCAGGGCCGCTATGTTGGTTATAGTCCGCACACCGGCCTTGGCGATCTGATCGGCGGTCACGACGCTAATCGCTTCCGGGACGTTCTGCAGGGTCTCACTGCTTTTGCGCGCCGTGACGGTGATCTGGCCGGCGTCATTATTTTGATCTTCTGCGACGGTTTGCGCGCCGGCCGCACTTGAAGCCAAGAACAGAGCGGCGGTTACGACAGTTCTGTAGCAGTGCTTGTGGGTCTTCATATCGCTGCCCCCTAATTAGTTCGATGGTGACCATCGAAATCCACGAATAACGGCCCCAGGCTTGTCTTCAGATAGCTTCTATGAGGATCCGGTGCAGGCTCTTTAAAAAAGGGGGCAGCAGCAAGCGAGTTGACGGGTGGTCGGGTGGGTTTAACGGGTGGGCACACACTGGATCGCGCCGTCGGCGCACGTGCCGGACGTAGAATCCGGTTTGGCATCGTGGTGGCGAGGCGCTTCTAGCAGGTGTCGACGACCGTTCGATGACGGTGACGCTCGTTGATAAACCGACACGAGGCGATGCTACGGGCTCGCAGTGGCGCAATCGTCTCAGATCGATCGTTCGCGTTGAAGGGCGTCGCCGATCCCGTCCAAGAACAGGTCGCACTTGTGCATCTGGTCAAGCTCGATAAACTCGTCCGGACGGTGGGCCTGGCTGATATCGCCCGGACCGCATACGACCGTCGGGATACCGCTCAGATTAAAGAGACCGGCTTCGGTTCCGTATGAAACCTTGGAGATGCCGTTATCGCCGGAGAGCGAGCGCACAAGCCGCGTGATGTCGGCATGCTCGTCGATTTGAAAAGCAGGGGCCGCCGCAATTTGCCGGAATTCGATTGCCGAATTCGAATGGCGCCGCTGCATATCGGGTAGGACCGCCGCATCTGCGTAGGAACGGATCTCGTTCACGACGTCGTCCGGATTGACCGGCGGAACATTGCGGAATTCGAAGTCGAAGCTGCAATGATCCGGGATCGTATTGATGGCGATACCACCGCCGATCATCCCGGTTTGAGCGGTCGTAAAGGGCAGCTCGAAACCCTCTTCATAGGGTCCCGCGTCTTCGAAGCGCCGCGCCACTGACCGGATCTGCGCGATGATAGAGGCAGCGTTCTCAATCGCGTTGACGCCTTGGTTTTGTTGTGACGAGTGCGCGGCATGACCATGGACCGTGCAGCGATAGACATTGATCCCCTTATGCGCGGTAACCACCTTCATCATCGTCGGCTCGCCGACAATGCAGCCCGCGGGCCGGATGTCGCGTTTGACGATATCGCTGATCATGGCGGGTGCGCCTCGGCAACCAATCTCCTCGTCATAAGAGAATGCGAGGTGCAAGGGGTGATACAGGTGATTAGCGCTAAGCCGCTCGGCCAGCGCGATCATGGCTCCGAGAAAGGCCTTCATGTCGGCCGACCCGCGGGCGTAAAGCCGCTCGTCCTTGATGACAGGTTCAAAGGGTAGGGTGCTCCAATCCTGGCCGTCGACGGGAACGACGTCGGTGTGACCAGACAGGATGATGCCGCCCGTCGTCGTTCCCTCATGGCCGGGAAGCGTCGCGAACAGATTCGCTTTGCTGCCGTCGGGATCGTAGGTCAGCGATACGAGCAGCCCCAGGGCGGACAGATGGTCCCGCACGGTCTCAATGAGGTCCAGATTCGAGTTTCGACTGGTCGTGTCAAAGGCGATCAATCGCTTGGTCCAGTCAAGCGAACGAGGTTCAGAGCGGGTCATCAAGCTATCCTGTTAATCGGTATGGTCTGCGATGATGTGCCAGCCGCTTTTCCCTCGATGAAAGAGGAGGCTGGTGATGCCCGTCGCGTCCGGACTATTGCTGCGTACGAGCCGATATTGGCCAAGCACCGAGGCATGGTCGTGGTCGAGGACGCGAAACGATAGCATTCGAACGGAAAGCGTTCCCATGTCACCGGCTGTCGAATGGAAGCGCTCGGCATAGACAGCCCGTATTGCGTCGAAGCCGGATGTGACGGTGTCGTGGCTCACGTAGACGGTGTCTGCGCCACGCTCGTAGATCGCGATAAAGCGGGCTATATCGCGGCCTCGCCATCCCGCAGCGCTGTCATCCAGGACAGCCTGAACCTGTTGCTTCTCTCGTGAAACTGGCTCCGTCACAGCGACGCCTGATACGCTCAGCAGCACCGTACAAAGAAGCGCGGCGCCCAAAAAACGGCGGTTCATACGACAACGTCCTTTGCAGCAATGTCGGCAGGAAGGCGACCCCGAACGCTGCGGGCCGCAAGCACGAGGTGCAGGAGCATCCAAGGCGTGAATACGAGATTGAAGAGGATCAGCGCGTAGCGAAGTGCTTGGTCGCCAAAATATGGTGTCAGCAGGTCGCTCGCATATCCGATCAACAGCGGGCCGCCGCCCATCCCGATGATGGCGGACGTCATGAGGCTCAAAGCGGACGCGGTCGCTCGCATGGAGGCAGGAGCTAAATTCAAGATAGAGGCCGCGCTCGGAGCCCCTGCAAGCGAGATCGCGAAGCCCGCTATCGAGGAGAGCGCGAGCGCCTCCCACAGCTCGGCTACGCAATAGCTTGCTACCTGGGGAATGAAGCCAAGGCCATAGGCGATCGCCATGAAGAGGATCGGTGTGTCGATCCGCTCGCGGCTAAATCGATCCGATGCGAGGCCACCAACCAGCAAGCCAACGACCATTGCAGCCATACGGGTATACGCCAGCGTGGGCCCAAGGGTCGCATGATGGCTCGGAAAGCTGCGCTCGAAAAACGGGCTGATCCACTGGGTCTGTCCGAAGAGCAGCAGCACCGAGAGCGAAATGCCGATCAGCAGGTGGAGGAAGGCGCGATCGCTCGTCAGCCTCCGAATGACGACCAAATCGAGCTTCGCGGAGGATCTCTGCGCCGGCGACTGCAACGTATCAGGGGGCAAGCAAAAGCGGAGCGCCAAAGCCAGCAACAGCCCGGTCGCACCAACTAACCCGAAGGTGGCGCGCCAACCAATGTGTACATTGAGCCATCCGCCAGCACCAAAGGCAATCAGCATGCCGATTGGCCCGCCAACGGTAAAGAAGGCCAGTGCCGTGGAGCGTTTGCTTGCCGGGTAGGTGTCGGCGATGAGAGCGTGTGAAGCCGGCAATGCACCGGCCTCCCCGATCCCGACGCCGAAGCGGGCAAAGAAGAGCTGCGCCCCAGTCATGCACAGCCCGGTCGCCGATGTAACGAGACTCCAGACCAAGACAGAACCGGTGAGGCTTGTCCGCCGGTAGCCCCGATCTGATAGCCGTGCCATCGGCAGGCTCCAGACTGCGTATACCAACGAAAAGGCAAATCCTGTAAGCAACCCGAGCATCGTGTCGCTGAGTTTCATTTCCTGCTTGATCGACTGCGCGAGCGCCGCGAGCAGGAACCGGTCCGTGTAGCTCAGAACCATCGTGAGCATCAGGACAAAGAGGGTCAGTTTGTGCCCAAGGGCCAACGCGGGCGTTCGAACAGGAGCATCGGACATCGTTTTCCCGGTCATGCTATTCCCATCCTTCAGGCTCTGGCGGTTTACCACAGCACATGTCTCGCACACTTCGAAGTGCGAGACATGTGTCCGATCTTGCCCCTAGAACTTAACGCCTGCGCCGATGGTAACCGTGCGTGGCCGCATTACAGTCGCTTCGTTCCCGGGCGCCACGGTCAAGATTGCCAACCGATTGGTCAGGTTCGCCACCCTCGCATCGATGCTGTACCGACCGAAGTCGATGCCAGCGCGCAAATCGACCGTCGTGATCTCGGGCAGATGCTGCGAGCCTGTTTGGACCCCGAAAGCGTTCGGCATATCCGACTGAAACCGCAGCGTTCCGCCTACATAGGCTTTCACAGTGTCATTCAGCGGTATGTTCTGGTCGACCGTAATCGCCGCTGTGACTTTTGGCGTAAACGGCAGATCGTCGCCATCGTGAGCGCCGAGCGCCGTCGCGGTACCCGGCGAGATCGACGTTAGCCGCGCATGTGTATAGCCGAAGTTGGCGCCGATCGTGAGGTCGCGGGATGGGTGAACTTGGATCTCGGACTCAGCTCCATCGACCTTGGCTTTGCCGCCGTTTCCCGGCAGCACGATGCCGTTGATCGTCGAGTTAAGCTGAATGTTCTTCCAGTCGATATGGTAGACGGAGGCATCGATTGTGAGCGTACCGTCAAGAAAGCTCCCCTTGATCCCGCCCTCATAATTCCAGACCGTGTCGGGCAGGATGGTTGTCTGGGCCCCTGCTGGCGGCGTCGGGTTGGTTTGAGGTCCGCCCGGGCGATACCCACTAGCCGCGCGCAGGTACGCGCTGAAATGGTTGGTCGGCCGCCAGCGGAGCGTCGCAAGATAGGTCGTAGAATTGTCGGAAGCCTTGAAATCGGCGGTTGCGCGCGGCACGTAATATGTTACCGCGCCGGGTCCCCCGGTTTCGTCCTGCTGGTTGTTATGGGCGTATCGGACACCACCAGTGACATCAAGGCGATCTGTCAAATAGAAGGTCAGGTTACCGAAGCCCGCATATTCCTGGTAATTCGAAAGAGTGTTCGAATAAAGAAGAGGGTTTCGTGTGGCAGGTATGCTTCCGGAACCTGGATAGACGGTCAGAGACGACGGGTAATAGCTCTTCTCGTTTGTATAAAACACGCCCGCGATGAACTCGACCGGACCCAGACGCTTTGAGGTGAAGCGACCTTCCGAGGTGTATTTTTTCATATGGGGACTGAACGCCGTCTGCAGATGGCTATCTGCAGGCAGCAGCGTGTTAAGAGGAACGCCAAAGAGCGGCATCGCGCGGGTCGTGAGGAAGGAACGTGCGCCGGCGAGGTAGGCCGTCGTGCCGTCGTCACCGAACAGCGCGCTATACTGGCCGTAACTTCCGGTCGCCGTCAGAGCGCCGATATCCGTGTCATAGGTCGCCGTCAGATCCGCAATCCGGTATCGAATGGTCGACCCGATATTCTTGAAGCTATTGAATTGATAGGGTCCAAACAGCGGGTCGAGTGAATTGGGCGCCAGTCTTTCGAAGGCGTAGCCGTTGGAATCGATGTTTTGAATGAGGCCGCTAGCCTCGATCTTAAGGCGGTCGCTGAGTTTAGCGAGTACCGCAACACGCCCCCCCGAAAGGTTCGAACTATTTATGTTCTTATCGCCGGTTGTGACATTGTCGATGAAGCCACCAAGGCGCCGATGATAGGCCGTAAAGGTTGCCGCGATCGTGTCCGTCACGATGGGAACGTTTACCGTAGCGCGGAGCAGATAACCCATATTGCCGCCATCGGTCGATGACAGTTCTGCCCGGGCTGACCCACTGAAGTTCTCGAGGTCGGGCTTCTTGGTCACTACCCGAACAAGCCCACCGAGGCTGCTCGCGCCGTAAAGCGTGCCCTGCGGTCCCTTGAGCACTTCGATGTGATCGATGTCCGCAAGTTCGGGCTCGGGCGTCAGATACCCACCCTGGGAAAGATAGCCACTGGCGCTGAACGGGGTGTCGTCAATATAGAAGGCCGTGGTGTTGGTGGTTTGTGACGAGCCGGTATTGAGGCCGCGAATGATGATCGTGCCGAGGCCTGGTGCGCCACTATCGCGTTGGCTCAAACCTGGCACGAGCGACGCGTAGTCGCGAAAGCTGGTGACGCCCAGATGCTCGAGCGTTGATCCTGAGAGGGCAGTGATCGATGCGGGTACATCTCGCAGCCGCTCTGATCGTTTGCTCGCGGTGACAATGATCTCGTCCGACAAGGCAGGGGACGTCGGCGTGGAAGCGCGCGCGGGTGTGTCGGCCGTCTGCGCGGAAGCGGTGCTTTCGCAAAGGGCAAGAATCGCGATGGCGCAGGTGCCTCGGGCCAGGCGCTGAAGAGCCGATGGGCGGCCTAGCTTTCGAATATGGTGCGTTCTTATCATTACGGTCCCCCTAGAGAATCTGCGAGTTTCCCTGCTGCGGTGAGCTCTTTGCGGCCCAGACTGACATTGTTTTGTAACCTGCAATTTGCCGCGCTTCTACGGCTTGATATGCAGTTCTGATCTGCGATGATGCAGATGACGGATGATCGCGACCAAAGAGCCGTCTTGAGCATCGAGGCAGGAAATGGGGCAGCAAAGAGCCATTCGCGACTGGAACGATATACAGTACGCGCTCGCGGTGGCTGAGAGCGGTAGCTTCGTCGCCGCAAGCGAGAGGCTTTCCGTTCACTCCACCACGGTCGCCCGCCGAGTCCAGAGCTTGGAACAGGAACTTGGTGCAAAGCTGTTCGAACGACGCGGACATGGCATGGTGCCTACCGCAGCTGGTCAAGCTCTCATCAATAAAGCCGCGGCCATGGAAGACACAGCGAACGTGGTACGGCACGAGATTGCCGGGCTTGATGGCCAGCCGTCGGGGATCATTCGATTGGCCGTCCCTGAAGGCATCGGGCGTTTCTGGCTGACACCGGCACTTGGTGAATTCCAACGTCTTTACCCAGAGATCCTCGTCGAGGTTCTCGTCGACGCGAGCGGTACCGCCTCCGGCAGGCGTGAGGTCGACGTGGCTATCGCGTTGGCACGCCCGAAGGATCCGCGTCTGATAACCATGCGCGTGGGCTATGCCCATTATAACCTGTTTGCGGCACGGCCCTATCTGCGGCTAGCGGGCACGCCGAAATCGATCGAGGAATTGCGTGAGCATAAGCTCGTCGACCTGCATCTCTATCGGGGTGAGGCCGACCTCCAATGGTGGAATGACCTGGTGCGCATGGTCGGGCGACCCGCCTTCGTGTCGGATTCCAGTTCGCTGTTTCTGACCGCGATCCAGGATGGTCTGGGCATCGGGATGGCACCCAGCTTCGTCAAGTTCGTGGTGCCCGACCTGATGACGCTCGATATCGAGCCGGCGTGCCGGGTGGGAATATGGATGACGTGGCGTGAAGTGGACAAGGGGCTTCGACGCGTGCGCGTGCTGATCGAGTTCCTTCAGGCGCAGTTCGCCCGTGATCGCGGCAGGTGGTTCAGCTAGATCAGACTGCTTCAAGTGAGTGCCGTCCTGCCGGTTTCCGGGGCCCAGATCTGGCACGCTACTGCGGCCGCAATCATGATCGCCATGCAGGTTACAAGCGAGCTGTGGATGCCGTATCGGTCGACAAGTGTTGGCAGCAGGAAGGTGCTGAATGCCGAACCGACCCGGCTGCAGGCTATGACCATGCCTACCCCGGTGCCACGCACTTCGGTCGGGAACAGCTCGGGCGGATAGACAAATTCGAGGTTGGCCGCAGCAGAGAGCACGAAGGCGAAGCTTGCGAAGATACCGATAATGACGAGCGATGGTGCGCTATGCCAATAGCCGAGCAGCGCCATCAGCGCGGCCATGAGAATGAACGCGCCGACCAGGAAGGAACGCCGCGTAATTCGGTCAATAATCAAAAGCCCGACGATCGATCCGCCAAGCAGCAAAATATTGAAGATTAAACCGCCGGTGTACGCATCCTCTACGCCGAGTTTTGTCATTACGATCGGCAGGTAGGTTCCGAGAGCAAAGAAGGGAATGACCTGCGCGGTGTAGAAGAGGCAGCCGATCAAGAGGCGCTGCCGGAGCGGACTTGTGAAGAGGCTCCTTGCGGACGCCCGAGTGACCTCCGGCCTTTCCGCAACCAGGGGAAGCGCCACGTCCGCTCCGATATAGCGATCGATGATCGCGCGTGCCTTTCCCGTGTAGCCCTTGCTTGCGAGCCAGGGAACCGATTCCGGTATACCAAGGCGGAACAGGAACGTGATGCCCGACGGCACGGCACTGCTCAACAAGGCCCATCGCCATGCATCTGGACCGCCGTTGCGCACGACATACCCCACAAAATAGGCGCACACATATCCGGAGGCCCATGCGACCGCGAGCACGCTGAGCAGGCGTCCCCGAGTACGGGTCGGCGAGGTTTCGGTGATAAGGGCGTTGCTCGTCACATAATCGAAGCCGAGCGAGAAGCCGAGCAGCAGACGGATGACCAGCAGTTCACCAGCCGAATGGACGCGAAACTGGAGAACGGCGAACAGCGCGAAGACGAGCATATCCCATGCGAAGATCGGCCGTCGGCCGATCCGGTCGATGAGCGGTCCTGCGCAGCTGCTGCCTGCGAACAGGCCGACGAGGGACGCCGTGCCAAGGGCGCCGATCCACCAGGAGTCGAGGTGCAGCGGACCTGTCGCCATGCTGAGCACGATCCCGATGATCCCCAGCGAGTAGCCGTCAGAGAACTGTCCTCCGGTACCGCAGGCCATGACGCGCAAGTGGATCCGCTTCAGAGGCGCGTCATCGAAGGCGATCATCTGGTCTTTCCCCCTGAGATGGCGGCTGCTTCGGTGCTTGTGCGACGATCCAATCGCTCACGTCGCTCGATACGACGGCCATCGGGCGCTCGCCCGCCGCAAGGATCATATCGTGGTAGGCGCGAATATCGAACGCGGGGCCGAGAACCTTTTCAGCACGGTGGCGCTGGTCCCAAAAGGTCTCGAAGCCAATTCGGTAGCTCAGGGCCTGACCGGGGATGCTGACGGCATATCGGAGCGTCTCGGTTTCGATCTATGCGTCCGAAAGCGTCGTATGCTCGCGCATGTAGCGACGTGCCCGCTCAAGCGACCAGCCGAAGCAATTCACGCCGGTGTCGACGACGAGGCGGACCGCGAAGAACATTTCGGAGGCGTAGCGACCATAGAGCTGCTCGGGCTGGTCATAGAGACGCATCTCGATCGGCAGGCGCGCCGCATATTCTCCCCAGCCTTCGTGGAAAGCGGTGACGCTTGAACGCCGCCGGAACGGTTGCAATGTCTGGTTCTCGCGTTGCATCGAGCTCTGGAGGTGGTGGCCGGGGATCAGCTCGTGAAAGATTGTGCTCTCGCCTTCGATGAGGTTGCGGTTGGCGAGGTCGGAGCCGTTATAATAATACATGCCGCGCGGCTCGGTCGCGGTCGGTTGCGCCTCGCGGCCATACGTCAGGCCGACCTCCTCGGACGGCGAGAGTCGCGCGATCCCATAGCTAGTCTTGGGGAGATGCCCGAAATATCTCGGCATCAGAGGCTCGACCTCGTGTATGTAGCGCCAGTAGAAAGCCTCGACGGCGGCGGGGGTGCTGGCATGAAATCGAGGGTCCTTGCGGAGCGCATCGTAATAATCGCGCGCAGTGCCCTGGAAGCCTTGCTGTTGCGGGATCACCTGCATCCGGGCCGAGATTTCCGCCACGGCTGACAAGCCTCGGTCGCGAACCTGCTCGGGCGTAAGGTCTAGCGTGGTGTAGCGTATGACCTGTCTACGATAGATGTCCGTCCCGCCCGGATATTGATCGACGCCGACGCGCAGCGGCGCTTTCGCCTCATAGGCGGGACCGATCAGCGACTGAAGAGTCGCGAACCGGCGACGGATGGTTGCAATGATCTGCTCGGCCTTTGCGGAGACATTGCGTCGCGCCCGGGTGCCCAAACCAGAATCGCGATTGGGCCCGAGGGAAAGCTCCTTCGTATCGACGGCAAGGCGCGCCCACGCGGTGCGCACACCCGACAGGATCGGTCGGGGCATGTAGATGCCGCGCGCCATCTGTGCGCGAAGCTTGACGGTCAGCGAGGCTAGCGACCGCTCATAGGCCTCGAGCCCGTCGAGATAGGTGCTGGCGTCACCATCGCTCGCGATCCGCTTCGTAGACAGATCATGCTCCGCCTCGGCGAACGGAATGGCGGCCTGGTAGGCCGTCAGGTCGAAGGTGAGCCAGTATTCGGCCTCGTCGATGTTTAAACCTGATAGATCGAACTTCAGGATTTGGTAGGTCGTGCGATCCATTGGATCGAGTGCTGAAGGATCAATGCGGCCGAGCCGGGACGACCAATTCGCCTGTCGGCGCTCATAGTCGAGGATCGGGGCGAGGGAGAAGTCGATCGGCCGGCCGGGCTTGATCTCCTGATCATAGCGCGGCGCAAGTGGGTGAGCGTCTATTTCCTCTGCGATCGCGCGCACCACCGACACGGCCGATGGCGCTTCGGCCCGCAAAGGCGCCGCTGAAAAGAGCAGCCCGATCGCGCTGGCGCCAAGCACTGACAGGCGCGTCTGTCGCAAAGGCAACGCTGTGACGGTCATCGAAATTCCCGGTAAGTGGTGCGCGCGCTTCGACACGCGACCCAGGCCTTCAGAAATGATAGCCGACGCCTATGCCCACAGTTCGCGGCTGATTGAGACCGACACGGCGCGTGTCGGGAAGATCCGCCGAGATCGCGATCGGAAGGTCGGTCTCACCCGCCTTCTCGAAAATGTTGGTAGCAAAAATAGAGGCTTCCCAAGGACCATGGAGCGGATTGATATCGATCCGGGCATTGACCAGCGAGAAGCCCGCGCGATGATAACCCGATCCAGTGCAATCTATACTTGCCCAAAGAGTGGTCGAGGCAACTATGTGCGTTGGAGGCGTTCGATCTCCGCGTTGAGATGCAACTCGAGAATCGGAAGCGGCAAGGCTCCCGGTTCAAGAACGGCGTCGTGGAATTTCCGGACATGGAAATGTTCACCGAGGGCCGCACGCATGCGTTCGCGGGCTTCGAGAAGGAAGGTGTCGCCGAGCTTATACCCCAATGCCTGGCCTGGAATGTCGCAGGAATATCGAAGCGTTTCCGATTGGATCTCACCATCCGGCAAGAAACCATGATCTCGCATATAGGCTCGACCCTGTTCCAAGCCCCAGCCGAGCACATTCAAACCCGTATCGACGACCAGACGGCAGGTCAGGAACGCGTCGGAGACTAGGCGACCGAAACGCTCCTCGGGTTCCTGGTACATGCCGATCTCGCCGGCGAAGGTCGCGGCATATTCCGCCCAGCCTTCATTATAGGCGTTGAAGAAACTGTGCTGACGGAGCGGATGCAGGCGCTCGCTCTCGCTTTGCGTCGAGAAGTGGAAATGGTGACCCGGCACAAGTTCATGGTAGGTGAGAGCGCCGACGCCATTGACCGGTTTCTTCGCGAGATTGGCACCGTTATAAACGTAGAGACCGTCGGCCTGTCCGGGTTTTGGTGCTGCGTAATATCCATAGGTCATGCCCTCCGAAAGGGCTGCGGGGAGGGGAGCCACGCCGTAACCGGCTTTGGGCCGGAAGGTGAAATTGTCTTCGAGATGGGGTTCAATCCGATCGATATAGCGCTGAAAGACCGCCTTGATTTCGGCATCGCCTGACGCACGCCAGGTCGGGTCGGACATAAGCTGTTCGAGATAGTTATCTATGCTGCCGGCAAAGCCAATTTCGGCCAACAGCGCGGTCATTTCCGCCCGGATTGCGGTGATCCGATCTCGCCCCAGCGCGTGAACCTGCGCCGCGTCGAGATCGAGCGTGGTGTTGATGCGGATGAGATCCGCATAGGCTTCCCTTCCACCGGGGTACTGGCCAAGACCGACGTTTGTGGGGCACGACGCGACATAAGTGGGGTCTTCGAGGAGCGCGATGAACGCGGCGAAGACCGGGACCACCTCCTCCACGATCACTGACTTCACGCGCTCGGATATTTCCTCAAAGGCGGGGCCGGCAATGCGCACGGCATTCGGCAGCAATGTCGCAGGCGCGGCCTCGGACAGGCCACGCAACAGCGGTAGCGATTGCCGGCGCTGTGGTTCTGGTAAATAGATGCCGCGTTCTGCCTGACCCGCTGTGCGATCTACCAATTGCCGGACAAGGCGGACATAGTCGCGCACCAGCCCGACGTATCGGTCGCCGTCGCCCGGCTCGGCAAAAACGAAACTGCGAAAAATACCGGCGACGAGACCGAGGAGATATCCGCCGGCATAGGCCGTCGGTGCGAACATCGCGAAGAAACCCTTGCCGCTCGGATCGAACAGCAGCCAGTACCATTCCTCCTCGCGAGCCCAGCGCGCGGCGGTCCAGCGCGCCACCTCCAATGTCAGCCATTGATCGCGCGGAAGCGCCCGCGCATCGATCCGATTTATGATGTCCAGCACCTGCCGGCCGAGTGCGGAGCGGCGCGCGGCGTTGGCGAGGCCGACGTCGGGAAGACGATCGACAGTGCGACCCGCGGCCACCGGCGACAGGGGAAATGCAGCCATTTCGGACCAGACCAGCTCGATCGCACGCTGGCTCAGCCCGAACATCTCCTCTGTCCTGTGGGTCATCGCCTGCCCCCTATTAGGTTCGCTGTGATCAACATGGTCATGCCGCGCATAGCTCCCCGCCGTGATCCTGCGAGAGCTGGGCTGCTCGCACGGTGTTGCTGAGCAAACAGGCGATCGTCATCGGTCCGACCCCGCCCGGTACCGGCGTAATCGCCGCTGCATGGTCGAGTTCGGAGGTGACGGCGTCGCCAACCAGCCTGGGTTTGCCATTATCCTCGATGCGATTGATGCCGACGTCGATCACCACCGCACCCGGCTTCACCCAACCACCGCGGACGAGGCCGGGCGCGCCCGCTGCGACCACGACGATATCGGCAGTGCGGACGATGTCCGGCAGTTTGCGAGTGAGAATGTGCGTCACCGTCACTGTGCACTCGCGCTCGAGCAGAAGCATGGCGACCGGCTTGCCGACGATGTTCGACTTACCAATCACCACCGCCTTGAGCCCCCGGAAATCCTCGATCACCGTCTCCAGCAGCAGCATGCATCCCAGCGGCGTGCAGGGAATGAGACCGCCAGTACCCGTTGACAGTCGGCCGACATTGACCGGATGGAATCCATCGACATCCTTGGTCGGGTCGATCGTATCCAGTATGCGCGCCGCATCGATCTGCGGCGGCAAGGGAAGCTGGACCAGGATGCCGTGGACCGACGCATCTGCATTGAGCGCCCGGATCAACGCGAGCAGCTCGTCCTGACCGGCATGTGCGGGAAGACGATGTTCGATCGAGCGCATACCGACCGCGCGGGTCTGGGCCAGTTTGCGCTCGACATAGACGAGGCTGGCTGGATCGGTGCCGACCAGCACGACGGCCAGACCGGGTATTATGGCATGGCGCGCGGACAGAGCCTCGACATCGCGCGCGACGCGCTTGCAGAGATCGGCGGCGATCGCCTTACCATCGATGATCCGCACGCCCATCTCAGGTGCCGAACACGACTGTCTTGGAGCCGTTCACGAGGACGCGATCCTCGAGATGTGCGCGCACGGCGCGGGCCAGCACTCGCCGCTCGATGTCGCGGCCCTTCCGGACCAGATCGTCGGGAGAATCCGCATGCGTGATCTGCTCGACATCCTGAACAATGATCGGTCCTTCATCGAGATCGGCAGTCACATAATGGGCGGTCGCGCCGATCATTTTCACACCGCGCGCATGCGCCTGGTGGTAGGGCTTGGCGCCCTTGAATCCGGGAAGAAAGCTGTGATGGATGTTGATGCAGCGCCCGGATAGGAAAGACGCGAGATCGTCAGACAGGATCTGCATGTAGCGGGCGAGCACCACTAGCTCGGCGCCGGTCTCGTTCACCAGCGACTTGATGCGCGCTTCCTGCTCGCCCTTTGTGTCCCGGGTAACAGGTAGATGATGAAACGGAATATCGCCGAGATCCGAGGCGCCGTAAGTCTCGCGCGGATGATTCGATACGATGCCCACGACGTCCATGTTCAGCTCGCCGATCCGCAGGCGATAGAGGAGATCGACTAGGCAATGATCTGAGCGCGAGGCGAGGATCAGGACCTTGCGCAACCGGTCGCGTCGCCGAAGCGCCCAATCCATGCCAAACGACTCCGCGATCGATTTGACGCCGGTCGCCACGTCATCAGCTGACCGGCCTTCAGGCAGGCTGAAGACGAAGCGCGTGAAGAATCGGCCCGTCTCCACGTCGTCGAACTGGCTGGCCTCGAGGATGTTACCCTCATGCCGGAACAGCTCCGCAGTGACGCCAGAGACGATTCCCGGACGATTCGGGCAGGAGAGGGTAAGGATGTGGGCGTTGGTCGACATGAGATCCGCCGGCGAGAGGGTCAAAGGGCTGCCGCGGTGAGTTCCACCCAATGGCGGAGGCTCCGGGCGTAGCTGCGAAAGAAAGCGATGAAGTAGGTCGGCGCATCGTCGACCTGCCAGATTGTCACCGTGATGTGGGCGATCACCGTGGTGGCCACCATGCCCGGTCCGAACACGGACGGATCGAGATCCACCGGAGCTCCGCGTTGGAGGACCTGCCGCGCGGCCGGACCTGAGAGCCGGTGGACGACATACCCGCTCGATTGATCAGAAACCGAGGCGAGCCCCTTGAGCATGCCGGCGACGGCTTGGTGCCAGCCCGGCTCGGATCGTTCAGTGAATGCAAGCCAGTGTCCGGGACCGCACCCCAGCAGCGTCGTGGACCCAGGAATGAAGCGCGGGCCGACTGCAACCTCCGCACCCAACGCATTCCCGATCTCGGCAGCGCCATTGCCCTTGCGCGCCAACACTGTCGCCAGTCCGAAATTGTCGATCTCAACAAAATCGAGTGCGTCAGCCACGGAGCCGCCCTCCTTCTGGATCGAAGAAAACCGGGCTGCATACCTCGGCCTCGACATCGTCCCCGCGCACCGGATCGTGCACCACGATGCGTTCACCATGGCGCTCAGGCCCGCGGGCGAGCAGCGCGAGGGCGATCGAGTGCCCCAGGTTCGGCGAATGCAGTGCGGAGGTCACATGGCCTTGATCGTTTGCGGCGATGGGCTTGGCGCCCTTTTCGAGCAGATGCCCGCCTGCGCGCATGACCTGCGACCGCTCGACCGGCTTCAGCCCGACGAGGGCGGGGCGGTTCGGATCAACGAGGCCCGGGCGCTCCGCCATGACGCGGCCTATGAAGTCCTTCTTTTTCGACATCATCCGGCCCATGCCGAGATCAGATGCGGTCGTCTCGCCGTTGAGCTCATTACCTGCGGCGTGACCCTTCTCCACGCGCATGACACTGAGAGCCTCGATGCCGTAGGGAACAACGTCGAATTCTCGTCCCTCCGTGAACAGGGTCCGCATCAGGCGATCACCGAGCCGCGAAGGGACACTCACTTCATAGGCAAGCTCTCCGGAGAAGGAGATGCGGTAAATTCGGGCGGCATCGTCCAGCCACTGGAACTCCGTGGCGCCCATGAAAGGAAGAGCTCCGTTCGATAGATCGACGTTTGGAAAAACCTTCTGCAAGAGCGCTCGCGACAGTGGTCCGGCCACCGCGTAGGTCGACCAATGCTCTGTCACCGAGATCGCCTGAACGTCGAGTTCGGGCCAGAGCACATTTCTGGCAAAGTCGATATGCTGCATCACCTTGCCGGCGTTGGCGGTGGTGGTCGTCACGAAGAAATGATCTTCGGCGAAACGCGTAGTCGTGCCATCATCCATGACGAACCCATCCTCGCGCAACATCACGCCGTAGCGTGCCTTGCCGACGGCCAGCGTCGAGAACATGTTGATGTAGAGGCGGTCCAGCAGCGTTCCGGCGTCGCTGCCCTGCACGTCGATCTTGCCGAGCGTGGACACGTCGCAGACGCCGACGCCGCGTCGTGTCGCCATCACCTCGCGGTTGACCGTGTCGAGCCAGTGCGCCTCGCCAGGCCGCGCAAACCATTGGGCGCGCTTCCATTCGCCAGAATCCATGAAACTCGCGCCCAATGCGACTGCGAAATCGTGACCTGCGGTGTGGCGCTCGGGGCGGTACCAGCGCTCGCGGTGCGGACCGGCAAAGACGCCAACGGCGACCGGTTGATAGGGCGCGCGCGACAATATCGTCCCGGTTTCCGCGATCGACTTGCCGGTCGCGGCGGCGAGCAGGACGTGACCGTTCAGCTGGCTCGTCTTGCCCTGATCGGTCGCCATGCCAAGTGTGGTGTAGCGCTTGAGATGCTCGATCGAGACGAATCCTTCACGCGCTGCGAGGCCTATATCCTTGTCCGTGACATCGTGCTGGAAATCGACAAAAGCTTTTGTACTGCTCTGATCGACATGCCAAAGGGCGCTGACCGAGCAGGGATCGTCATTGGCGTTTAGCGGCGGGGACGACGCGCGTTTGAAGCCAAGTTCCTCGATCGCGACGGCGGCTTGGGTCAAGCCGTCGGCGAGCGCCATCGTGAGAGAGAAATGCCCATCAGCGGCTCCCGCGGCGCGTAGCCCCTTGGGTGCCTGGTCAACGACAAAGGACTGAATCTCATCCGACCAGCGCGGTCTATGGCCTAGGTTGGCAGCCAGCCCGATCGCCGGGTTCCAGCCGCCGGCGACCGCCAGCAGGTCGGCCTGGATGCGCCGTGTCCCGCCGTCGGCCAGCCGCACGTCGATGTTGCGCACCTCGCGGCCCCGCACGTCGGTCACGACCGCGCCGTTCAGGATTTCCACGCCAGCAGAGAGCAAGGCAGTCTGAAATTCGCCGCGACCGCCGCGCGGATCGACAATGGCGGCAACATCCACACCGGCAGCAACTAGGTCTGCTGCTGTCGACCAGCCGCTGTCGGTTGCGGTGAAGACCACCGCGCGTCGACCCGGCGCTGCGGCATAACGGTTGATATAGCTCGAAACGGCGGACGCCATCATCACGCCTGGCCGGTCATTGCCGCCGAAGACGATCGGTCTTTCGATCGATCCTGTTGCCAGGATGGCGCGCTTGGCTGCTATCTTCCACAGCCGCTGGCGAGGCTGGCCGGACGCTGGCTTCCCGACATGGTCGGACACGCGCTCGACGGCGCCGTATTCGCACCCATCGTACACACCAAATACCGCTGTTCGTGAAAGGAGGCGGACGTTGGGAAGGCATGCGAGTTCCGCCGCAGCGCCTGCCGCCCATATGTGGGCGGCATCGCCGTTGATTTCGTGGCGTTCGGAAAGGAGCCTGCCGCCGAACCGAGGGTTCTCATCCGCCAGGATCACTCGAAGGCCGCTTCGGCCCGCCGTGAGGGCGGCCGCAAGCCCGGCGGGACCACCGCCGATCACCAGCAGATCGCAAAACCCATGCTCGCGATCGTAATGATCAGGATCGGGCAGCGTCGACAACTCGCCCAGGCCAGCGGCCCGGCGGATAAGTGGCTCGTACACTGCCTCCCAGAATTTTGCCGGCCACATGAAGGTCTTGTAGTAGAAGCCCGCGACGAAGAGCGGCGAAGCAAGCTGGTTGACCGCCATCATGTCGAAGGAGAGGCTCGGCCAGCGGTTCTGGCTGCGCGCTTCCAGACCCTCGTAAAGCGTCGCCGTGGTGGCGCGCGTGTTGGGTTCTGCGTGCGCGCCGACACCCAGAGTGACGAGCGCATTGGGTTCCTCGCTCCCGGCGGTCAGGATGCCGCGCGGCCGGTGATATTTAAACGACCGCCCGACTAGCCGCACGTCGTTGGCGACCAGCGCCGAGGCCAGCGTGTCGCCCTCGAAACCGGAGAGGCGCTTGCCGTCGAAACTGAAGGACAGCGGCTTGGTCCGATCGATCAGGCCTCCCTTTGCGAGCCGGGTCATCGCACGAACTCCGAGGCGAGGACGGCACTGAAAATCTCGTGCGTACGCGTGTCGCGCAACACGACGAGCCAGGTACGGCAGCCTCGTGCGTGATACCAATGCTCGCGGATCGGTCCGGCCGGGTTCTCGCGCAGATAGACATAGTCGTAAAAGCCCGTGTCTTCCGAGGGACGCAGCGGCCCGGCATCGCCGCGATAGGCGAATTCCTGGACGTCTCTGTCGCCGCAATAGGGGCAGGGGATCCGCATCCTGGTGGCGCCTCAGTGAAGGTTCGGTTGGGCGCCGGCGCCCGTTTCGTCGATCAGATGTCCGGTGCGGAACCGGTCAAGCCGATAGGCAGTCGCTACCTCGTGCGCGCGCCCTTCCGCGAGGAGATGCGCGAAGCACCATCCAGAGGCTGGCGTCGCTTTGAAGCCGCCGTAACACCAGCCGGCGTTGAGATAGAGGCCTTTGACCGGTGTCGCGTCGATGATAGGCGAACCGTCCATCGACATGTCCATAATCCCGCCCCAGCCGCGCAGGATGCGCGAGCGGCCCATCATCGGCAGGACCGCCATCGCGCTCTCGCACACATCTTCGACGACGGGCAGGTTTCCACGGCTCGCATAGCTGTTGTAGCCGTCGATATTGCCGCCGAAGACGAGGCCGCCCTTGTCCGACTGGCTCACATAGAAATGGCCGCCTCCGTAGACCATGACGCCGGGCAAAACCGGCTTCAGTCCTTCGCTGACAAACGCCTGGAGGACATGGCTTTCGATCGGCAGACGCAGGTCCGCCATGGCTGCCACGCGCGAGCTGTTTCCCGCGACAGCCATGCCGATCTTGCCTGCACGGATCGACCCGCGGCTTGTCTCGACGCCGATCACGGCACCAGCCTGGTCACGCAGGAAACCTTGGACCTCGCAATTCTGGATGATGTCGACACCCCGGTCAGAGGCGCCGCGCGCATAACCCCACGCCACCGCGTCGTGCCGGGCGGTGCCGCCGCGCCGCTGCAGCAATCCGCCCATGATCGGGAACCGGGCATTGTCGAACGAGAGAAACGGATAGATTCTGCGGACGCCGTCCTGATCGAGAAGCTCGGAGGCGACGCCGTGCAGGCGCATTGCATTGCCCTTGCGAGCGTAGAAATCCCGCTGATCGTCTGAGTGAAACAGGTTGAGCACACCGCGCTGGCTTACCATCGCGTTGTAATTGAGGTCTTGCTCGAGCCCTTCCCAAAGCTTCATCGACCATTCATAGAACGGTTCGTTGCCAGCGTGCGTGTAATTGGAGCGGACGATCGTCGTATTGCGTCCGACATTGCCGCCGCCGATCCAGCCTTTCTCCAGCACCGCGACGTTGGCGATGCCGTGGTTCTTCGCGAGATAGTAAGCGGTCGCGAGACCATGTCCGCCGCCACCAATAATGATTACGTCATAGCCTGATCTTGGCGATGCATCCCGCCAGGTCGTTTGCCAGGCCTTATGACCACCCAGCGCCTTCCTGGCGAGGCCGAAGATCGAATAGCGTGTCATGCCGCGAGACGACGTGGCGAAAGGTGCACCCCGGCGAGCATGCAACGGACCGAACCACCCGCGAGTTCGATCGTCGGCACATCGAAGGCGACCAGCGGTACATGAGCCTCCACTCGCCTGCGTGTCTCGGGCCGAAGCGCCTCGACGCCAGTTCGCGACATTGCGAGGAACGTGCCGTCTTGGCCGCGAAGCTCGATTGCGTTCCCCGCGAAGCCGGCAATCTCGCGTGCCGACAGCGCGATGACCTCGCGACCGGAATCCTCGAGGCGCATTGCGATTTCGTCACGACGCGGCGTGTCGCTAATCAGTTCCAATCCGATCAGCGCCACGTCGGTGCCCAGGCACATCAACACATTGGTATGATAGATCGGCGTGCAGCTCTCGTAGAAGGCTTCGAAGAGGACGGGCTCGTAATTGAAGTGCGCGCAGAAGCGCTCGAGCCCGACATCGCTGACCCGCTTGGACCGCGTCGCGTAGGCTACCCGCTCGATGTGATCGAGCACCATCCCGCCGGTGCCCTCCAGGAAGACGTTGTCCTGTTCGAGCCCCGAATAATCAATGACGTCCTGCACCCGGTAACGGTGCTTGAGCAGATCGACCACATCGGCCCGCCGCTCACCGCGGCGGCTGGGGAGGGCCATCGGATAGATAGCGATCTGACCACCCGCGTGCGTTGAGAACCAGTTGTTTGGAAAGACCGCGTCGGGGTTGGCGCTGCTTTCGTCGTCGAAAACATGAACCTGAACACCCAACGTCTCCAGCGTAGCTGCCATCTGGGAGACTTCGGCGAATGCGGTCTGCGCCACCTCCGAGACCCCACGGCCAAAGGCGATGCTCTGAAAACTGTTGTCGTAGGCAGTCTCGGGATTGGGCGAGAAATGATGCGGCCGGATCATGACCACCGCTCCCGGAGCTTGGGCAGAAACGCGTACCATGGCTCAGGCCTCCGCCATCGCATCGGCTTCGGTCAGTAGGCCAAACAGGTCGCGTGGATCGCGCGGTTCCACGATCAGGTCGATGTCTTGGAAGTGCCCCGTTTGCTGCGCAATGTCGCGGATGAGCTGAAGTGCGGAGAAATCTTCCATCGCAAACCCGACGGAATCGAAGATTGTGACTGTGTCACGCGAGCTACGCCCTTCGGCTTGACCGGTGATAACTTCCCACAATTCGGTTACGGGATGGTCCTGGGCCAGTTGCTGGATCTCGCCCTCGATGCGGGTTTGCTCGGTCAGTTCGACGAAGATAGCGCTGCGCCGCAGTACGGCGGCTTCAAGTTCGGTCTTGCCCGGACAGTCGCCACCCACCGCATTAATATGGACACCAGCGCCGACCATGTTCTCAGAAAGGATCGTGGCCTGCTGCTTGTCGGCGGTCGCCGTCGTAATGATATCCGCTCCGACAACTGCGTCGGCTGCGCTCTCGGCGACTTCGACGGAGAAGTTACGGCCGCGCATGTTGCGGACGAACTTCGCGGTCGCTGCCTCATCAACGTCATAAGCGCGGATGTGCTCGATGCCGACCAGCTCGGCAAAGGCGATAGCCTGAAACTCCGACTGAGCCCCAAGTCCGATGAGCGCCATGGTCCGAGAATCGGGGCGAGCAAGATAGCGCGCCGCGAGCGCCGACATGGCTGCAGTACGCACAGCCGTCAGCAAGGTCATTTCGGAGACAAAGATCGTGTAGCCGGTATCGACATCGGAGACCACGCCGAAGGCGGCAACCGTCTGTAGCCCCCGGGCGGTGTTCTTGGGATGGCCATTCACATATTTGAACGCATAATGGGCGTGATCAGATATCGGCATGAGCTCGATAACGCCGTCACGGGAGTGGCTGGCCAATCGCGGCGTCTTTTCGAACTCTGGCCAGCGCTTGAAATCCGCTTCAAGGCGGTCGGCGAGGTCTCGCAGCACGGTCTCAAGCCCGACCTGATTGATCAGCTTCACGATGTCCGAGACGCCGACGAACTGAACCATCTCGATTCCCCCATAACCCGTGTGACAGGATCATTACCGTTTGACGGCGACAGATTGGATAGCCATGTTGTGCATCTTGCTCGGCTTTGATGAGCGAAATGCGTTGATGTGCTTTGCAGATTGCAAGTCCGTTGCGTGGTGACTGCCGTGTCGCGCACGATTGTTACTCATTGCTAAAGGGTGACCGTAGTGGACAGATCGACGCTAGACGGAACGGATCGGCAACTCATCGTGGCGTTAAAGGACGACGCACGCGCGCCTATAACGAAACTTGCATCGATCCTCGGTCTCTCCCGCGCGACGGTACAGGCGCGCCTTGATCGGCTCTTGGCATCTGGCGTCATCCTTGGCTTTTCAGTTCGAACCGCCGCTGAAGAGAAGGGCGCGGTAAGGGCGCTTATGATGATCACCGTCGAAGGTCTTTCCACGACGACCGTTATCAAGAGGTTGCGCGGGTTTCCGCAGATCGAAGCTCTACATACGACGAACGGCGCGTGGGACATCGTCGCGGAGATTAGGACTGCCGATCTGCCGGCGCTCGACGGAGTCCTGCGTCAGATACGAGACATCGGTAACATCCTGAATAGTCAGACCAGCATCTTGCTGAGTTCAATTCAGAACTATTGACGCTTAGCAGAAACGCGCTGGCGGCGGGCAAAATGGCGTTCGGCATTCGCTAGGGTGGTACCCGTGTTCGTGTCAGTTGAAGAAGATACGTTCCGCTTTCATGCACTGCATTATATTATTATTTTGAGCAATGAATGCCTGCTCTTACAGCCGCCTCCGCCATAAGAATGTGCTTGTGCAGAAACTATTGGAACGGCGCATCCTGTAAACTCTGCAAGTATTGCAAGAAATTACTTTCAGTCAGACGGTTTGAAAGAGGCCGTAGTCGCAGCGCTATAGCCGGCGCGACGGTTATTCGCCTGAAAAGACACGCCCTTGTTTCCTGCGCTGTCGGCGCAGCGTGCCGCCACTGCCTGATCATGGTCCGGCGTCGGCCGATCATCATGAGGCTGGCATTGCCACCCGCTGCCGTGGTGTTGCGAGACCGAGACCTCTTCGAGAAGCCAGTCGGTCTGATAGGCGAGCGGCTGATCCGGCTGCGGCGCATGCACGGAAACAATGGGTCCGGGCAGGCCAGCGACTCTCGCCACGGCCTGCGAAACTGTGTCGGCGTCGCCTTCGATCAGCGTGGCAGAGTAAGGCTCGCTCGATGTCGCGGAGAAGGCAGCTGCGAGATTGGCCGGGAGACCAGCAGGCAGCGGCATGGTCTCCAGTGCGCCCTGATTGCCCGTCGCCAGCACCGCTGCCATTTGCTCGTGGAGTCCTGTGGGGGTCGCGGGAATCGTGAGGATTCGGCCGCGTGGATGAAGCGCGTAGAGATTTCGCTCGCCGACGGGGCCGGGGAGCGTGAGTTCCACACCCAGTGCGGAGGCATCGCCGTAGCGGCGCGCCATCGCCGCGCCGTCCGCGTCGCCCTGCGCTTCCAGCCAATCCGCGAAATCATGGACCAGCGAGCCCAGGTGGCCGGCGCGGGCGGCAAATACCGGTGCCTGACCGACCAGCCTGCCAAGATACAGCGGGCCGCCGGCCTTCGGCCCTGTCCCGGACAGGCCGCGACCACCGAAAGGTGGAACACCGACCACGGCGCCGATGACATTGCGGTTCACATACAGATTGCCCGCCTTCACGCGCGATATGACGTGCGCGATGGTCTCGTCGAGACGGGTATGGAGACCGAAGGTCAAGCCGTAGCCGGTCGCGTTGATCGCATCGATCAGCGCACCCACCCGCTCGCGACGATAGCGGACGACGTGGAGTACCGGGCCGAAGACTTCGCGCTTCAGATCGGCGATGTCCTTGATTTCGATGATCGTCGGGGCGACGAAGGTGCCGTTGACGGCTTTGGCTGGCAGCGCCTGTTGTTCGATATGCGCCCCGGCCTTGCACATCGCGCCGATGTGCCTTTCGATCGTCTCCTTGGCATCCGCGGTGATCACCGGGCCAATGTCCATGTTGAGCGCGTCGGTCCGCCCGATGCGCAGTTCCTTCAACGCGCCTCTGAGCATCGTCAGCGTGCGATCCGCGATATCTTCCTGGAGACAAAGAATTCGGAGCGCCGAGCAACGCTGCCCGGCACTATCGAATGCCGATGCGATGACGTCTGCGACGACTTGCTCGGCAAGCGCGGAGGAATCGATGATCATCGCGTTCTGCCCGCCGGTCTCGGCGATCAGCGGGATCGGCCTCCCATCCGGCGACAGACGGGTGGAGAGCTGTCGCTGGATCAGGCGCGCGACCTTGGTCGAGCCCGTAAACATCACGCCCGCGGTTTCGGAAGCTGCGACCAGCGCCGCACCGATTGCGCCATCGCCGGGAAGCAATTGGAGCGCATCGGCCGGAACGCCTGCCTCGTGCAGCAGGCCCACGCCCTCGGCCGCGATCAGCGGGGTCTCTTCGGCGGGCTTGGCCAGCACCGAATTGCCGGCGACCAACGCTGCCGCGATCTGGCCGGTGAAGATGGCGAGCGGAAAATTCCACGGGCTGATGCAGACGATCGGCCCCAGGGGCGCCTGACTTATGCCGAAGGTCGCGCGGGCCTGTGCCGCGTAATAGCGCAGGAAGTCGATCGCCTCGCGCACCTCGGCGATGGCGTTGGGCAGCGACTTGCCGGCCTCGCGCACGATCAGCCCGAGCAGGATTGGCATCCGGGCCTGCATGGCATCGGCGGCGCGATCGAGCATCGCAGCGCGATCGGCAACGGGAGTCTGGTCCCAAGAGGATGCCGCCGCCCGCGTCGCCGCCGCTGTCGCTTGGTCCGCCGATGCTTCAGCAACCATACCCACGATGTCGCGATGATCTGCCGGATTGAGCACTGGCCGCTCGGTTCTGGTACCGGATGCAGGCGCCGCTCGCCACGCCATCGCGGCGCTGTCCCGCAACGTCTGACTGAGTGCGGCGAGCGCCGTCTCGTCGCTCAGATCGATCCCGGCTGAATTGCGTCGATCGGGAAAGAGCCCGGAGGGAAGCGCAATCTGGTCATGCCGCGAACCGGGATGCGGCATGGCGCGGACCTGATCTACGGGATCGACGATCATGTCATCGATTGGCACGGCCGGATCGGCAATGCGATTGACGAAGGACGAGTTCGCGCCGTTTTCCAATAGACGGCGCACCAGATAGGCCAGCAGCGTCTCGTGCATGCCCACTGGCGCGTAGATCCGGCAGGGGCGGTCGAGCCGTCCCTTGCCAACCACCTGCTCGTAGAGGGTTCGCCCATGCCGTGCAGGCACTGGAATTCATAGCTGCCGACTTCGAAATCCGGTCCGGCGAGCTGATAGATGGTCGCCAGCGTCTGCGCATTGTGGGTGGCGAACTGGGAGAAGACGGCGTCTGGCGACGCCAACAATTTCCGCGCGCAAGCGGTGTAGGCGACGTCGGTGTGGACCTTGCGAGTGTAAACGGGGAAGTCCGTCAGTCCATCGACCTGCGCCCGCTTGATCTCAGCGTCCCAATAGGCGCCCTTGACCAGCCGGATCATGATGCGTCGCTTGCTGCGGCGGGCGAGATCGACGATCCAGTCGATCACGAAGGGGCAGCGCTTGCCGTAGCCCTGCACCACGAAGCCCAGGCCGTTCCATTCCGCAAGTTCGGTGTCGAGCGCCAAGCTTTCGAGCAGATCGAGCGACAGCTCCAGTCGGTCGGCCTCCTCGGCATCGATATTGAAGCCGATGTCATAACCTTTGGCGAGCAGCGCGAGCTTGCGCACACGCGGCAGCAGTTCGCCCATGACGCGGTCGCTCTGCGCGGACGTAGCGCGGGTGAAGCGCCGAAAGCTTGATCAAGATGCCGGGGCCTTCATATACCCCTCGCCCGTTCGAGGCGTTGCCGATCGCGTGGATGGCCTGCTCATAATCGACATAATAGCGCTCTGCGTCCGCCATCGTCGTGGCGGCCTCGCCGAGCATGTCGTAGCTGTATCGGAAGCCCTTGGCTTCGAGGACACGGGCACGCCTCAGCGCTTCGGCGATGGTCTCGCCGGTGACGAACTGTTCGCCCATCATCCGCATCGCGAGATCGACCCCGCGCCGGATCACCGGTTCGCCGGCGCGGGCAACGAGGCGCGACAGCGCCGCACCCAGACCGCGATCGTCGACGCTGCCGACAAGCTTGCCGGTGACGACCAAGCCCCAGGTCGCGGCGTTGACGAACAGCGACTTGCCGCCGCCCAGATGAGATCCCCAATCGCCGTCCGCTACCTTGTCACGGATGAGTGCATCGCGAGTGGCGTTGTCGGGGATGCGGAGCAGGGCTTCGGCAAGGCACATCAAGGCCACGCCTTCCTCGCTCGACAGCGAATATTCCTGGACCAGTCCTTCGACACCGCTGCCCTTGTGATTGGCGCGTAGCGTCGTCACCAGTGCCCACGCTGTATCGCGAACGGCCGACCTGGTCGGACGATCGATCGTGGCCGCCTCGAGCAAGGGAGCAAGGCATTCCGCCTCGTCTCGTCGATAGGCCTCCGTGATCGCTCGGCGTAGCGGAGAGGGCTGGCGGATGGGGGGTGCGAAGGCGGCGAAGGCGGGCTGCTCGGTCATGTCAACATTCTAGCGGATACGCATCTGTCGATCTGACCCAAATTCCTATAATTAGGCTATCATCAGACTTCATTCTTATATTTTGAAAAGCGGACTGCACTATGAATACCACTTCGGCGGTCCAATTGGATGCCTACGACTATAAGATTCTCGCGGTGTTGGCGATGACGGTCGGATCACGGTGACCGACCTCGCCCGGGTCGTTGGGCTGTCGAAGACGCCCGGTCAGGTTCGGCTACGCCGTCTTGTCGACACAGGCGTGATCACCGGGTTTCGCACCAGTTTGAATAGCGCAAAGCTCGGGCTCGACCACGTTGCCTTCACCGAAGTGAAACTGTCCGATACACGCGAGAAGGCACTCGACGAATTCAACGAGAGCGTCCGACGGATTCGCGAGGTCGAAGAGTGCCACATGATCGCGAGCAGCTTCGAATATCTGCTGAAGGTCCGGACTGCGGATATTCGCCGATACCGGATCGTGCTGGGTGAAAAAATCTCGAGCTTGCCGCATGTAGCTAGCACATCGACCTTCGTGGCAATGGAGACCGTAAAGGATAACTGACGGGTTGGCCGGACTGGCCGTTTGCACATTTTTTGCGCCTGTCCGACCAGAAGCAATTGGGGCTTGGGGTAGGGTATGGCGCAACTAAAATATGTGGCTGGTAAACTGGCATGGCGAGCGGCTGCTTCGATCGCAATCATCCCGGCTTTTCTCTACCTGGGTTTGGACGAGCGGATTGCGACCGGCCATGTGCGCGGCGTGTGGGTCACCTTGCTCTATGAACTCGGCCCTGTGGGCCGGTGGCTGATCGTGGCAAGCCTAGTCGGTATTCTCTTATATTTATGCGGGCGGATGTTGGTGATCTTGGCGGGCGACCAAGTCGCTTTGCGCGCTACAGCAGGGGTCGCGGCTGATAAGGCTACGCAGGCCGTGCGGGGAGCGACTGACAATGAGAGGCAAAGAGTTATCCATTACATACAGAGTGGAAATCAGCTAATGGATTGCGTAAAGCATCTATATATGCGGCGCGTCCATCAGATGTGAACGGCCACGACTTCGCTATTTTTAAGCGGCATTATTATCACATGTTTATCGCTTACCGCCAGTAAGACCAAACTGAACTGGCGATCACAGAGATACTTATAGAGGGGCGATTAGGTGAGCAGGTCCGCGAGCGCCTCCGCAGGACCTGAGGCATTTGAGTTGCCCTAAACAGACGCTATGCACCCTTCGCGGTGTCATGGAAGGTCAGCGTCGTCGACCGCTTGAGCCCACTTCATGCCGTTAGAGGCGCGCGGATTCGTTTCTAATTCTGGTCGTCAATAATAGTGAACCACTCGTGCAAGCCGTCAACGCCTTTTTTTCCATTTCGGCTTAACGTTCCATACAGACGGCAGCTTGGGATGTACTCGACCATCCTGAACTTTCTCCCAAGACGCAGAATTCCAAAACATTAGCGATCTGCCACGTAACGAGCCAATTAGCGGCGACAATCCCCTCGCGAGATCTTTGGCGTCTAATGCCGAAATATTCGGCTTGATCTCCTTCGGGATCTCCGGAAAGTCCAGTCGCGACGGTCGGCTGGCAAGCGGCTCTATCAACAAATAGAGTTGGTCCACGGCCTGAACCGTGGCGCGCTGATTATCGGAGAGGCCGTGATTGAACCATCGATCATACCCTTCTCCGGGATCATCTTCCCGAAAGTCCCCGCCCGGCCCCTCCACGATATTCCAACCCTGCCAAGTCAATTGCGTGTGCAAGCGGTCGCGGTCCATTAGGGCGCCCGACTTGATTTGGTCCATGATATCATGTGGTTTATCGGCGGATACGAGCCTTAAGAATAGCTCGACGGCTGTCCAATGCTTACCTGCGACCAAGCCGTTCCAGAAGGCGGCGAGGCAGTTCCATGGGATCGTATGATGCCATGTGAACGTCACGGTCGGAGTCATCGTAGTGTGATGCCACAAGACCGGCTCGGCCCCTCGTTCTGTGTTGGTCAAAACGCCGTTTCTACCAAGTGCCACTGCTATCTTCACCTAGTCAGTTCATGGTCCGTGCAGATCATGCCGTTCCTTGCGCATGATTAGCGGACAACCTGAAAGACCAAGGAGATATGCATCTTCAGTTTCACAACGATGATTTTTGCCCGTCAATGAGTTTCAATCGTAACGCCCTGACGCCCGAGCCGGGCGGCCGGTCGGGCTTGCGTCATCGAAGCTTCAATGGTGGTATGATCGGTCCCGATCATCCTACCGCTAGGTTGCAAGGATTCAAAGTTGGCCGAATGTCCGGTCACGCGGCTATCTCGCCGGAAGCAACCGTTCTCGTATCCACCATCTGTTGCTGTTCCCGGCATCGCTACGCCGGGAACCAGGCGTCAGATTTTGACCACTAGTAGCCGCGGAGGCCGCGCGGTGTCCCTCTCGCCGCCCGCTGTCGCGGGCTCGGGCATAACCTCAGTCGCGCTAGGCGCCCGGTACCGGAGGCATGCGCGTGCCGGCATCGCTCACCACCCGGTACATCGTCGCGCGACCATGCAGCTTTTCGCTGAGCCAGATCAGGTCGGCGACGGCGTCTGCCAGCGGTCGCTCAGACAGGATCCAGTAGAGCCTTCGCTGATAGTCGTCACCGTCCGCCTGGAGGATAGCATCGATTGCGGCCGTGCCCTCACTGTCGGCGGCGGCAACCCCGAGCCGTCCGTCCGTCTCGAGCGTACGGAACGCCTCGAGCAGCTCATGCGCGCTGAACAGCGCGTCATCCAGACCCTGCCGCAGCGAAACGGCCGCGAGCGCGCGTCGGTCCGCCGAGAGCCTGCAATCGCCAAGCGCGTCATTGAGCGGTAGGTTGAAGTCATAGCCGGTCAGCATTTCGGGGAGGTACGACATGGCCAAGGGCTCCATGGAATTACCTCTCGAGCAGAACAGAGAAAGAACGATCTTGCAAGTCGTTTCGTGACGCGCAGCCTGCGCGACGGCGGCTATCTTCAATCTGCCACCGCCGTGCCGACCCGCTGTGTCAGATGTTCAGACCCCATTCTGGACCAGACTCGCATTGTCCTTGTTGACGGTCGTAAAGTAGGCGAGCGCTTCTGGGTCGACATTCGCAGATTCCAGCCCGGAGAGAAGCGATCCGCCGGGTGGCTCGCCTCAGGCCCTACACCCTCCTTCTGCTCGGTCTGGTCGATCACGCCACCATGATTGCGGTCATAGCTGTCGAAGGCCTCGTCCATCGAACCGCCGGCGGACAGATCGGCGGGCACGAGCCCGCCCACGTCCTTCGACACAGGCAGATCGAATTCCCGTCGCGTGATCTTGCCGTCGCCATTCCGGTCCTGCCGTTGATCGACCACGAATAGCCGGCAGCCCCCAGCTGATCTGTCACTGACATCGACATTGCGCTCTCCCTATTTACGACCGCTTCGGTCGCACCATTCGCTTTGCCAAAGGTTAAATCCAGCACTCTATCCTAAAGTCCTCAACGTAATAGCCGTATTAAGTGGCTCACCCATAGAATGACAGCCACCTATGGCGATAATAAAGCGCCCAATCTGGACGGGCAGTCCGCAATGACTAATCGAAGCCATATGGTTGCAGTTTTCGGCGCGCACCTGCGTCATGCATCCGAGACGCGCATCGATGCATTGCGATCAAGTCGGGACCGCGATGCGCGCTCGCTCAGTGCGTCAGCAGATCAGGGGTATCGATCAGCAGGGGTACGTCCGCTCCGGCATGGAAATGCTTTGCTTGAAGATAGGCTTCGATGGTCGGCTGCAACAGGGATAGCATGTCGCCGATCATCGCCCCGCCAAGATCACGATCGGCGTCGAAGCCGGCCCGGGCCATGAGGCGCTCGAAGGCGCCAAGCGTGATGCCGGCGCGCCCAGGCGCGCCGTCGAGCGTGGCGTTGTAGAACATGATGCCGTCCTCGGCGCGCTGCGTTTCGACGGACCTCGACGCGGAAGTTGGGCCTATGGCGACGGGAGGCTGGCTTGCCAGACTCCCGTCGTTCAACGCTGCGCCGGCGTCAGGCTTCCACCGTCTCGTTCGTCCCCAGATCCTGCTGGGCGGCCTGCTTGGCAGCCGAAATGCCCAGGCGCTTGCGGCCAACGCTCGTCGACGGCTCGGCTCCCGACGCGGTCGGACCGTTCGCGGCGCTGGCTGCGGGCTTCCGGCCGAGGCCGATCTTGTGGGCGAGCGTCCTCCGGGTCTCGGCATAGTTTGGCGCTACCATCGGATAGTCCTTGGGCAGGCCCCATTTTGCGCGATAGTCGTCCGGCGTCATGTCGTAATTCGTCCGCAGATAGCGCTTCAGCATCTTCAGCTTCGCGCCATCCTCGAGGCAGACCAGATAGTCGGGCTTGATCGACGCGCGGATCGAGACAGCTGGCTCGCCCCGGACCGGTTCGTTCGCCAGCGGCTCCGCAGTCCGTGCAAGCGCATCGTAGACCGATCTGATCAACGCCGGCACGTCGGCTGCGACCACTGGATTGTTGGACACATGCGCCGACACGATGTCGGCGGTGAGTTCAATGAAGCTGGTATCGGTCACGATGAGATCCTTGATCGCCTGAACGGGTCTCCGGGCCTCTGGGATCGCGACCCCATTACGAGATCATCCCCACTAAACCTGGAGCGCCGCCGCATAACGGTGCGGCGCGCGGCATATAGGTCCGGTTAGCGGAGAAAGGAACCTCACCATGCCGATAAATCTTTCCATTCCATTGAGGAAACGCGCCCTCGGAGGGTCTGCACGCGCACGGGCACCGTTTCCTAAAGGTCGACGAGCGCCGTGACGCGGTGGCCGAATCCATGATGGGGTGCCTGTGCGCGTTGGACGTCGTGGAACATGCCGGCGCCGAAGCCGGGCAGGATGATCTCGAGCTTGAGGACATCCTCGAGCGAGCGCACGTCGATCATGACGTGAAGCCTGCCGTCGAACTGGAAGCTGACCTTGGTCTCCGGCGGACAGGCCTCGCTTACCATCAGCATCACTTTTGACAATTCGTCGGTAACGACCGTGGACCGTGTTTTCTTGGGAACGAACTTGCCATGTAAGATTTAAAAAAAGGCTTCGCCGCCGAGCTGGCAAAGGTCAAAGCAAGCCTCACGACGGGCACATCCATAGAGATATGGTGGCAGGACGAGGCTCGCATTGGCCAGAAAAACAAGATCACCCGCCGTTGGGCCAGGCGATCATATCGCTGGCATAAGAAGATGCCGACGGGCAGGGGATTGGTGTGATGACGATTTCTGTCAGTAAGCTGTTTGCCAGCGAAGTTGTCTCCTGCGTCTCCGAAGGCAGAGATCCGACCGTGCACAAGCTGTTTGCCGTCGCAGAGCGAATCTGGGTCGAGGGTGCCGACGAGCGATCAGCCTTTGGCTGGGGCTCCCTTTCGACGGTCTCTCCTGACCGGCTCGGAGTCCTGCGCGCCGCTCAGCTCGCTTTATGCGGCGACGTCCAGCCGTAGTCAGCCAAGGATCGATATGACCTCGAACTCCCGCGCCCTGCCTTCGCCCACCCGTTTGTCGCGCCGAACTCCGATTGCGGAGGTGTATGAAACTTTGCATTGGAAGCGCGATCATCGTCTCTGAAGAGGATCGCCCCAGCGCGTGACGCGTCTCGACGATCACGAGGGTATCGAGTGCGTGTATCAATCCATGATGGGCGACAAGACCGAAAAGGTCCGGTTCCGGTAACCACGGTGCGGCAAGGCATGATGCCGCCGGCCCGATTTGGATTTTTGAATACGTCGTCCAAGAATCCATCGCACGGATCGAGCGATGAGCGTATTGAGAGGCATCGCTATCGACCGTCCCGCGAGCAGATGGCGACTGAGAGACAACAGCGCTCCCGCTTGTCAGGGAGACCATATGTGTCACGTTCGCAAGACATCGGATATTTCCGCGAGAGGGCCCGGATTTCGCGGTCTGCCGCCATCCATGCCGTAGACGTATCGGCACGGAGCGCGCACGTGAGGCTGGCTGCCGCTTACGAAAGCCTCGTCGCTGACGATATGAATCGGAACGTCCACCGAATGGCGGGCCGTTGGGCGGCGAGAAGCCGATATTCAAATTCGGTCGGACACCGCTGAGGTCCGTTAAGTTCGCCCGCCTGTCTCCAGGCGGGCGAGACGGTCAGCCGTTGAGGCGATCCTTCACGGCCTTCGCCGGCGTGAAGCCGAGCTTCTTCGAGGCGGCGATCTGAATGGTTTCACCGGTTGCAGGGTTGCGGCCCTCGCGCGCGGCGCTTTCCTTTACCTTGAATTTACCGAAGCCACTGATCGAAATCTCGTCGCTCTTGGCAGCAGCGTCCGCGATCGCGGCGAACACACCATCGACGAGTTTGCGCGCATCGGCCTTGGTAAGGGTGCCATCGGTCAGCGTGTCGGCAATATCTGCGTTATTCATTGATCATTCTCCCATTGGGGCGGCGCCCATAGCGCTGGCCGTGCTGGAGCGCCACTGGCGGCGTCGCGATCGTGTCGCAGACGCGCCAGCGGCGCAGTCAGACAGACAAAGCCTGCCCGATCAGTTCGTCGCGGGCTTTGCGGGCGCTTTGGATCTGCGCGCGGCCGGTTTCGCGACAGATTTGGCGGCAACGGTTTCGGCAGTCTTGGGTGCCTTCGGTTTCCGCCCTGGCTTCGTCGGCGCCTTGGCCGCGCTCTTCGCCTTGGGAGCCGCCTTCTTCACCGCCGGCTTTGGTGGCACCGCCTCGATCGTCGGCGCATCAACCGGTGCGGTTGCGGCGACAGGTGCGATGGGCTTGGGCTTGCGACCAGATCCGGTCGTTTTAGGAGCGGCCTTCGCTTTGGCTACGGGTTTCGGCGGTGTCGCTTCGATGGCCGGCGCTTCGATGGGTGTCTCTGCCGCGGCGGGCGCAGGCTCTCTCGGCTTGCGACCGAGTCCGAGCTTTGCCGCGACATCACGCCGTGCCTGTGAATAGGTGGGTGCCACCATCGGATAGTCGCGCGGCAACTTATAGCGCTCGCGATATTCGGCCGGCGTCAGGCCGTTGGTCGAGAGATGACGCTTCAGGGTCTTGTACGGCTTGCCGTCGACGAGGCTGATGATGTGATCTTTCGACGCTAGACTTGCGCGGATGCTGACGGCCGGCTTGAACTCCGGCTCGACCGGGGCTTCCGGCGCAGGGGCATCGATGCCCTTCAGCGCTTCGTGCGTTGAGCGGATCAGTCCCGACAGTTCGGCGCTGTCGACCGTGTTGTTCGCAAAATATGCGCTCAACAGATCGACGGTCAGGGACGTGAGGTTGGTCTGCTCGATGTCGGCCATAGTTGCTCCTGCGACGGTACAATCACGTCGGTGTCCACTATAGGTCGGATAACCTACCGTTTTGCAAGATGCATGAGATGATCGGGGGCGAAGGCGAGCGAGTATGGCTCTCCTGCTTTACGATAAACCCCTTCAAAGTTCCTGCGCGTGGAGTGCCATTCATGGCACTTTACCTGGATGGTAAGGTGCCACACATGTCGTTTAGAGCCCCCTCTCTCTCTTAGGTTTTCGAGTGTTTTAGGGATTCAGAAGGAGTCTCGATTGTGCTTGGTATGTTCTACCATGAAACACACCGTCATCACCTCTCCCGACACCGGCGCTGCGCTTGATGTGCCAGCAATCCTCGAGCGCGTCGCGTCCGTGTCCGCGCGTCCACGCTACACCATGCTCGTGCTCGAGATGATCGCGCGGCTGGCTCGCGACAAGGGCAAGGACGACCCTTGGATTCAGGATGGAGACTGTCTGGTCACCGTACTGGAATGGCTTTGCGACGCGCTGTCGCCCATGGCAGCCCGCAATCCCAAGCGTCTCGCATTGGCCGAGCAGGTGCGCACGGCCTTGGTCGCGGAAGGACGTCTGCCAGCCGATCCCGATGAAGCGGCCCAGATGATCGACCTCGAAGTGCGTGAACGCGTGCGATCCTCCGGTCTGACCGGCGTCAGCCGCGCCGTCACCGAGCTCGTCAACGCCGGCCTGATCACTCGCCACTATCAGGGCTACCGGGTGGCTCATGAGAACCGTGGCGCACAGCGCCATGCCGTCTATACCGTTCCCCAATCGGTCCGTACGGCCCTTGGCGGCGAGCCTGTCCCGCTCAAAGCGGAAGCGACAGATTGAACAATATGGACAAAGTCGACAAGGTCGGCTATGTCCCCCGCATGGTTGGATCCGTCGCCTCTGGAAACCGCAGTTCATCACGCGTTCGTCGCATCAGGCGGGGTGCCGGCGCGTCCAGCGATCGTGTGACCCGGCTGTCGCAGCTTTTCATCCAGCGCGCCGCGCGCCTGCCGGCCGAAGGGCTGCGCATCCTCGAGGCGGTGCTAGAAGATCGCAACGCCGACGCCGGCGCGATCGCGGCGGCCGTCGCGGCGGTCAGCGAGGCGACGGCGCTCGACCTCAACGGAGAGGGCATCGGCGAGACTGCCTCCCGCCAGCAGGGTCTCAAGCGGCTGGACGCCCTGACCATCGACGATGAATCGATCGACTGGGCGCAGACGGAGCTCATCGGCGTCGGCGAGCTTGCCGAGCGGTTCGGCCTCGGTCGCAGCACGATCGACAATTGGCGTCGTGCACACCGAGCGCTCGCCTTCTCTCGGGGGTTGCGCAATTTCGTATTTCCGCTCGCGCAGTTTGAGGGAACGCGGCCGATCGCCGGCCTCGACACGGTGCGCGCGTACCTCGCGAGTGACGAGGAAGCGTGGGAGTGGCTGGTGACGGCCAATCCGCGGACGGACGATGCGCCGCCGCTCGACTGGCTGCGGGAGAACCGGATCGACGAGGTCGCGCGCGCGGCCGAAGGAGCGTTTGATTACGCGTGACGCCCGATATCAAACGGATCGACGCCGCCATGATTCACGCTCGCCTCAGAGGATGGCGGCGAGCACGCGCTGAAGACGCAGGACGATGCTTTCATTGAGGTTGACCGGTACGGCAGGGGCGGCCGCGAGCAACAGCGCAGCAATGAGTTCGTCTCCGTCGCGTCCGCTGTCGATCACTGCCTGAATGGCGGGCGCGGTGTCCTCCGCGGCGAGCAGAGATGATCGTCGATGGGTAAGGACGTTTTGCCACTCTGTGCGCATACGCGCCGCGAGAAGCGTCATCTGGATGGGCGGCCCGGCGGAGCGGTCGAGCCACTCGTGCAAACGCAGATGGACGCGAAACAGATCCTGGACCAGGACCGGCGTCCCGCGACAGATCAGCGCAAGGATCAACGCGATAGTCTGATCCAAATCTTCACCCTCGAAGCCGCCTCGTCTTTGCCATTCGGGCACCAGGTCGTAGCCAATGCCGGTCGCCATGCCGTGATGCAGGTCTACCAAGCCAGTCCAGTTATCGCTGGTCAGCCAGAGTTGAAGAGCCATCGCAAAAGCATGGTTGCGAAGCGTGGATCTGGCAGCATCAGACAGCGCTTTGGCGTCAAACGCCGAAGCGTGCGTCGGTTGAGGGGCCATCGGGTCGCGGAACAGTCCTTGATCGATAAGGTCAGTGTCTTCGACGATCGTCTCTGCCGCAAGAGGGAAGAAGCGAATGAACATGTCGCGATCACAGCGGGAAATCGACGCGCGAAGCACGGCCTTTCGCAGCATCGCTTCGGTATCGGCGAGGCTCCGTACTGCGCCAGCGCCAGGCCATTCTAGGACTTCATCGAAGGGGAGTCCGTTGTCGATACTGACCGAGAGAATTGTGAACCACAGCATCGCCGGCGGATGTAGCGTCAGCGCGTATACGCTGTCGCGGGGCCCCGGATTGCTGGCACTCCCTGGCGAATAGCGCACGGCGCCACCATCGGCGACCCGGGCTTCAGGATCGTCGATGGTTCCCATCCAATAAGCAAGATGCCCGATGATCAGGTAGAGGTAACGATGCAGTGGAATTACCGATGAACGAGCGTCTCCAACAAGCGCCGCGGCGCGCACCAGATCGCGGATGCCGCCCGCTCGATCGCCGGCCTGGAAGCGGCTGGCTGCCCCGTCGGCGCCAAGTCCGATCGCAAGTGGATGGTCGTCACGTCCGGATGCACGTTCGGCGGCCGACCGGCCTGCCGCAAAAAGCTGCTCCGCCCTTTGCCAATAGCCAAGCTCACCAGCACTCATTGCGGCCTCCCGCAACGCGAACGCAGCGTCCATCGTGCCTTGCGCGATGAGCGCCGGCACGATCTCTGCAAAGAGATCCAATGCGTGCTGGTAATCCTGAGCACGCCAGAAGATTTTCGCGCGCTGACGCGGCAATTCGAGGTGTCCGGGCAGCAAGCGCTCTGCCTCGTCGAGACTGGCCAAAGCCGCCGCCCGATCCTCGGCATAGTCGTCGAGGAGGATCGCGACGACACGGAACGCCTTTTCGGCGAGGTCCGGCGCTCCCCAGCCAAGCGCCAGCCGCGCCATCCGATCGTATCGCGCCGCGTCGGCTCTGCCATCGACGACACCACTGTCGACAGCGCTTATCCAACCATTGTCGATCAGCATCGTTCGCATCGGTGCGGAAGCGCGGAACGGCATCAGCCAGCGCTCGCGCTCAACCGGCGTAAGTCTATCGAGACGATCGAAGAGGTCCGCCAGCGAACCCACGCCGCGGAGGTGCGTTGCATGGGCAATAAAGAAGAAGTCTCGGTCACTTTCGTGGCCCTCGGAGCGCATTCCGGTCCGGTCGGCGAGGTCGGTGTCGCCGGTCAGCAGAGCGTCGAGCTCGCGCAGCCAGTCGAACCAGTCTGGTAGGCGCCCGAAGGCATAATCGTCATTGAGCAACCCTTGGAGCGCCATCACCGCCCAGCGCCGTCGAAAGGTGTCGTCTGCGGGAATGCGTCGCAATACGGCGAAGACGTCCGCAGCTGACGCCGTGACCGCGGCATCATCACCGACGGATGTCGCCAGCCGGTGGCGGCCGATCGCCATCATGATCCGTAGACCGTGCGTGAGCGCTGGTGTCGTCGCCGATAGGGCGCGGAACAGCGGCATGCTTGCCGCGACCGCGGGTCTTGCATCATCGGGAGTAGCGAGTACCCGATGTCCGATCAACGCGAGTTGCGGGACATCATTGCCTGCGAGAGCGTGGAGGAAGGCGGTGTCGAGCAGATCGGGGGAGGGGTCGTCGCGCTCCATGATTTCGCCAACAATATGCTGATCCAGCGTGCGTCGCTCCGAGGGCGTTAGCACCGCGTCGGCCAGACCGTCGGTCAGTGGTGAAGTCCGAAAGCGCCGGGGCGCCGATCGTTCGATCCAGATGCCGGTCAAGCGATCAAGCGACGTCGCAACATCGTCTAACTCTGGCGCAAGGAGCCCGGCGGCAACTGCAAGCTCACGATCGAAGCTGCCAGCGATCCGGCTGGTGCGAGACAAAAGCTGAAAGGACTCTGGCGGCAACTCGCTCAGCAAGCGCGTCCGGACAGCATCGCGTTCGGTCTGAATATCGTCGGAATATCCATCGTCGGTATAACGCTGCATCTCTTCCGGATTCCAGCCACGACCGGCTAGCCCGCTGACCATCGCTTCGACCAGTTGCGGATGACCTCGACCCGCGACCGTCCATACGAAGTTGGTCCAGAGAGCCGGGTCACCCGCATAGGCCGCGACCAGTTCAGCCACATCGAGGATGTCGAATACAGGAGCGTGCATGACACCGGCCGGCGTCAGGTCAAGCGCGCCGCGCATTCGCACCGGCGGAGGATCGTAGGCAGTGATGACACAAACGGCGTTAAGCAGCGCCAGACTAGCTGCGAGGTGGCGAAGGACACTCTCGAGCACCCCATCCATTGGCGCGGTCAGGTCATCGAGCACGATCCCCGTGAATCCTGGGATCGACGCCAGCGACAGCCTGGCGGCATGAATCCGCTCGGCGGCAGCCGCATTGCCGAGACCGCGCAGGTCAAGCACGCGCCAATTGCCGCCCCGGGCGATCGCTATAAGTTCTGCGAGCATCGACTTGCCAAGTCCGGTGGCCCCGTAGATCCAGAGGCAACCTTCGGCACCGAGCACCGGCAGGGTGGCTTGGACCAGAGACGACCGTTGTGTGCGCCGGGGCGCTTCGGCCAAGAGCGGCCGCCAGGCGTCTGCAAGATCGAGATCAAGGCGTCCTCTTGGGAGGGCGCGGGGGCGGGCCAGCGCGTCACGCGCTGGCACCCGGACCGTAGCGCCGCGTTCCAGAAGTGTCAGCAGGGAGCCGCGAGTGAGCCGGCGATCGCCTCCGCCGACGATTTTATCGAGGACGTGGGCGAGCAGCACATCGGCTGTGCGTGTGGAGAGCTCCGGAGATCCGCCAAAATCGTGGGACAGGGCGATCACGCGCTCCACATTGTCGCGCTGGATCATGCCCATATCGGGTTCGCCGCATGACCAGATCATGGGACGCAAGATGCGCTCACGAAGCTCGGTATCGCTGGCGTTACGGACAAATGCGCCAAGCTCGTCGTCAAACCGGGCGACCAGTGCGGCTCGAACGGCGTCGATGGGGCCGCCACGGGCTGCGCGAAGCCATGCTTCCAGCCCGGCTTCTCCAGTTTCCAGAGGCTGCGCGCGTTCGGTAGCAATCTCGCCGGTCGTTAGATAGATCATCTGGACAGGCCGTCCACGATTGGCGGTCTGCAGTGACCAGAGATGGGCGATGGCGCTCTGGACGTCCGGACTGTTCAGGGTAACGGACCGGGCCACTTGCTTGACCTGAAAAGCAGTGAGGGCGCGCGGTTCATTCGCGGCCGCGCTCACCACGAGATAATCTTCGGCAACCTCGAGGATGAGGACATCATCGGTTCGGAGCCCGAGCCAAGCGCTGAGCGATCGGTGCAGTTGATAGGCATAGCCCCCGAGCGACGCCACCGCTTGCCGGCGCAGTTCAGCCTGGGGTACGTTCCAGGACCCCCCGCCGGCATTAAAGGTCGAAATCTCCTCGCTCATCGCCAGCCAGCATGGCGCGGATACCGCGTCGGAGCCAGTGGCGATCGGATAGCGGGCGCTGGCGCCTTGGTCGTCCCTAAGTTGATGGGAAGGGGGCGTTCGCGCACGTCTGACATGTGGCTGCCGTAGCGCCTGGGGCCGAGTCAAA
>Ga0302310_10000129_pt1 | contig 71133 bp, 61 predicted proteins | sample III_Palsa_N1_2_FD_200451 | JGI IMG/M metagenome (GOLD analysis project Ga0302310, IMG submission 200451) | Peat permafrost microbial communities from Stordalen Mire near Abisko, Sweden - III_Palsa_N1_2 | ecosystem: Environmental > Terrestrial > Soil > Palsa > Peat permafrost | place: Sweden...
GCGCCTGCGAACCAGATGCCAATGGGCAACGAACCCAAGAGCCCCTGGGCGCTGGCCAGAGAACGGCGGCTGGATAGCGCGCTGTGGGTCCGGGAGTCTGCCCCAACCCAATCCCCGCCGACTTCTGCGCGCACGGCGGGCGTTGCCGAGACCACGGGCCTTGGAATCGCGGGCGGCGAGGGCGCTCATTCGGTGGCAGGCGCACATGGCATCAATGAGCTGCTGCGTCCGGCGGTCGTCGTGGCGGCACGCGCCGAAGTACTGCCGACGCAGCGGCTGTTGCTACCCAAGGGCGCCTTCATTGACTGCACGCTCGAGACGGCGATCGATTCGACCCTGCCGGGCCTGACGACCTGCATTACGCCGGTTGACACTTACAGCGCCGATGGGACCGTGGTGCTGCTCGAGCGCGGTACGAAGTTGATCGGCGAAACCCGCGGGGATGTGCAGCAGGGATCCTCGCGCGTGTTCGTGCTCTGGATCGAAGCACGCACGCCGCTCGGGGTCATCGTGCCGCTGGCCTCGCCCGGAACCGATGAGCTGGGTCGGTCGGGACTTCCCGGGGACGCGAACCATCACTTCTTTGAGCGCTTTGGCGCGGCCATCCTGGTGTCGGTGATCGATGGGGCCATGCAGGCGGCCGCCAACTCACGCTCCGAGGGCTCATCGGGAAGCACCATCGTGATGAACCCGAGCGGGACCCAGGATGTACTGACCGAGGTGCTCCGCAGCACCATCAGCATCCCGCCCACGGTCAGCAAGCCGCAGGGGGATCGGATAGAGATTCTGGTCGCCCGCGACCTGGACTTCCGCTCGGTCTATCAGCTGCAACTGCACTGACGCGCCGGAGCGCAGACGGTTGGAGCAGACTCCAGTCTCTTCGCAGGACTCCTCACTCACACTGACGCTGCGTGCGCTGCGACCGTGGTTGGATGATCCGACGCTGACGGAGATCTGCATCAACCGTCCGGGCGAAGCCTACGTCGAACGCAGCACTGGCTGGGAGCGTGTCTCGCTGCCCTTCGCAGACTATGAGTGGTGCGTGCGCCTGGCCAAACTTGTGGCCAACTCTACCCGCCAGAAGATCGATGCCAGCACGCCGCTCCTGTCCGCCACGCTCCCCACCGGCGAGCGCGCGCAGGTGGTGCTGCCTCCGGCGACGACCGAGCAGACCGTGGCGATCACCATTCGCCGCCCGGCAAGCCAGGTGTGGACACTGGCTGGCCTTGAGGCGCGGGGCGTGTTCAGCCGCACCGCAGTCGGGAATAGCCGCCAGAGCGCCGAGGATCTGCAGCTGGCCGAATTGCTGGAGGCACAGCACTACACCGAATTCCTGCGCGCCGCGGTGCGCGCGCGCAAGAATATTCTGGTTTCCGGGCCGACCGGATCAGGCAAGACGACCTGCACCAAGGCACTGATACTGGAAATTCCAAGCCACGAGCGGCTCATCACGATTGAGGATACCCGCGAGCTGGTGCTCGATAATCATCCCAATCACGTGCGACTCTATTACTCCAAGGATGGACAGGGGCAGGCCAAGGTCAGCCCCAAGCAACTGCTCGAGTCGTGCCTGAGAATGAAACCCGATCGGGTGCTGCTGGCTGAACTGCGCGCCGAAGAGGCGTTCTACTACCTACGCAATGTCAACAGTGGGCATCCGGGTTCGATCACCAGTCTGCACGCCTCCAGCTGTCAGCTCGCCTTCGAGCAGCTGGTGCTGCTGATCAAGGAGGCTCCTGCGGGGCGCGAGCTCAGCCGGGCCGATATTCAGCAGATGCTGCGCCTGCTCGTTGATGTCGTGCTGCAGTTCGCAGTCAACGGCGCCGAGCGCTACATCAAGGAAATCTGGTTCCGTCCGGTCAACGAGCCACTCTAGGCGCTTGGCCGCCGCGAGCTTGCTCGTTATGCGTTCAGTCCGATCGGATGCGCGCTGTGGCCAAAAAGAATATGCTTGCGCCGCTGATCAACCCTTGGCGCTACGCGCCTTAACCCTTTTGGATCTTGAGGGATCATGCGGAAACCGAATTGGAGCTGTTGGTCCTATCTGTGCATGGCTCTTGGAGCAGCGAAACTTGCCGCCGGCGCGGACCTGATCGTGCATGCTGGGACGCTGCTTGATGGAGTGAGCACGACCCCGCGCAGCCACATGTCGATCATCATTCATGATGATCGCATCACCGCCATTGAATCCGGCTTCATCTCCCGTGAGGGCGCCAGCATCATCGATCTGTCCCAGGAGACGGTGATGCCCGGCCTGATCGACTGCCATGTGCACATCGCGACCAAATTGCCCTCACAGATGAATGCGACCGAGTACGAGCTGACGCATTCGGATATCGATCGGGCATTTGACGGGGCGCAGTTTGCGCGCGAGCTGTTGCAGCAGGGCTTCACCAGCGCCCGTGATGTTGGCGGTGGTGACTATACCGTGGCGCTGCGCGATGCGATCAACGATGGCAAGGTCCCGGGTCCGCGGCTGTGGGTGTCGCTGGAGCCGCTGGGGCCCACCGCAGGACATGGAGACAGCCGCTCCGGCCTTGATCAGTCGCTCTCGCATCCGGGCTGGGACAATGGCCTGGTCGACAGCCCCGATCAGGGTCGCTTGCGGGTGCGCGAGCACAAGCGCCGCGGCGCGGATCTGATCAAGATCATGCCCTCGGGTGGCATTGCCTCAACCGGTGACAATCCGCGCCTGCAGCTGATGACCGATGAGGAAATGAAAGCCATTGTCGATACGGCGCATGCGCTCGGCCTGAAGGTTGCGGCCCATATCTATCCGGCTGAGACTATCGAGAGTGCGGTCAGAGCAGGGGTGGATTCGGTGGAGCATGGCTCCTTCGCCACCGCCAAAACCTTTGCATTGATGAAGGCGCACGGCACTTACCTGGTGCCAACCCTGACGGTGTATGAACTTTTTTATGCCGTGGCACGGGATCATCCTGAGCTGCTGGCGCCGGGAACGCCAGCCAAGGAGCTCTCCTACGATCCACTGCCGAAGAAGAATCTGCCGCTCGCGATCCAGTCCGGCGTGAAGATCGCCTATGGCACCGATATCGGGGAAGGCGATCATGCTCAGGAGTTCCTGCTGCTGACCGCCAATGGCATGAGCGCTGCCGATGCGCTACTGGCGGCGACGCGCAACGCGGCCGATCTGATTGGTGCCGCGGATCGCATTGGCACGCTGCAGTCCAATCGCTTCGCAGATCTCGTGGCGGTCAGCGGCGATCCGCTGGCCGATCCCTCCCGATTCGAGCATGTGGATTTTGTGATGAAGGCGGGCGCCGTCTATCGCGAGCATGGGATGGCGATGCCCTGGCCCGTGGTGCTGGCGCACTGAAGCGACGGGGCGGCGCACGCCGCGATCGCAACGCAGGCGTTGCCGAGCTACAAATCATCTCGGGGCGAGGGGGATCACTGATGAGTCGATGGATGCGAATTGCGGCCACACTTGCGGTACTGGGCGCGGCTCAACTCGGGCACGGCGCGAGCCTCTTTGTCCACGCCGGACGGCTCATCGATCCGGAGCAGGGCAAGGTCTTGACCGATCAGCGGCTGACGATCATTGATGGTCGGATCAGCGCGGTTGCCCCCTGGAGCGCGCCAGCGGGCGAAGGCACGGTGATCGACTGGAGCCACTTCACGGTGCTTCCCGGACTGATCGATATGCACACGCACATCAGCCAGGGCTATGCCGACAACAATGATCCGACTGATCCGCTGAAGCATTCGGTCGCCGCAACCGCCTACAAGGCGGCCGAGTCGGCGCGCATCATGCTCGAGGCCGGCTTCACCAGCGTGCGCGATGTCGGCGTATATCGAGGACTCACGGATGTGGCGCTGCGCGATGCGATTGAGCTCGGCGAAGTGGAAGGGCCGCGCATGCTGGTGGCCGGCGCCTACATTACGGTGCCTGGCGGTGGCGGCGCGGTCACCGGCTTCTCGCCCGATGTCATTATTCCTGCCGACTTCCAGCTTGGGGAGGTTCGCGATCCAACCGAGGCGCGTGATCGGGCCCGCTACCTGCTGCAGCATGGTGCCGACTTCATCAAGCTGATCGCGACCGGCGCCGTGCTGGCCCTGGGCAGCGAGCCGGGGCAGCTGGAGCTGAGCGAAGCGGAAATGAAGGCGGCCTGCGATGAAGCGGCGCTGCACGGCAGCTACTGTATTGCCCATGCCCACGGCACCGCCGGCATCAAGGCGGCCATACGCGCCGGCGTGCGCTCGGTCGAGCACGCTTCGCTGATCGATGATGAGGGCATCGCGATGGCCAAGGCGCGCGGCATCTGGCTCGACATGGATATTTACGATGGCGACTGGATCGATGAGCAAGGCACCAAGGAAGGCTGGCCGGCCGAATACCTGCGCAAGAACCGCGATACTACCGATTTGCAGCGCGAGGGATTTCGCAAGGCGGTCAGGGCCGGGGTGAAGCTGAGCTTTGGCACCGACGCCGGTGTCTACCCCTATGGCCTCGGTGCACGGCAGTTTGCCTACATGGTGCGCTATGGGATGACGCCGATGCAGGCCATCCAGTCGGCGACCACGGTCGCGGCCGATCTGCTCCGGCGCAAAGCCGAAGTTGGCGCTATCAGCCCCGGGCATTTTGGCGACCTGATCGCAGTCACCGGTGATCCGCTGCAGGATATCGATGTGCTCACGCGTGTTGCCGGCGTCATCAAGGGCGGCCGTGTGATCAAGGCGGTGCCCGAGCAGTAAGCCGTGCGCGCTTCGGGGTCGAGCACGAAGCGCGTGGCCAGCCTGGCAATTATCGAGCAGTGCGTCACAGCTTTGCACCGCTGTGGCTGCCCGCTACTGCAGCCATCGGCCGAGTGTGTTATTCGGTCAAGGCAGCGAATTCTGGATCAGGCAAGAACCATAATGCGCACACTTGGCGGGTGGGTCATTGGCTTGGCTCTGGCAGTCACGGTACATGCCGGTGATGCCGTGCTCGGCACCTTTGTCTATGGCAGTGCCGAGCCGACCGTGGCGCCGAGCGAGGCGCGCTACGCGCACCTGAGCTTTGAGTTTGAACACTGCGGCGCTCTGGTCAGGACCCGCTGGTTCGATGCCAGTCACGTGCTGCTGGCCTTCGATGAACTCCAGGCCCCCGATGCGCGCCTGGCGCGCTACCGTCTGTGGCGGCCGAACATCGGGCAGTGGACCGACATGAAGCGCGAGGGCACCGTACTGTCGATCGACCGACACGATGCCGGCGCCGTCCACAGCGTTCGCCTAACTGTGGGCGATAACATCGCCGCCGGCCCGATGCTGGTGCTCGATGCGGTGCAGGAGCGGGCGCAGATTGAAGCGGGGAGCCCGCGGCAGGTGAGCTATGCCGTGCCCGAGCAGCTGGCAGCCTACGATCTGAACTTAAGCCGCATGAACTCGCCAGCTGGCAACCCGGATGGCATTGTGGTGACGGCCTCTTCCTGGATGATTCGTCCGTTCATGCATCCGGTGGAATTCTATTTTGATGCCCAGGGTGAGATCACCCGCATGCGCGGTCGCGTCTTGCCCGTGATGGGCACCGCCGCGCGTCCGGAGCCGATGGAGGCCGATACCCGCGTCGAGCGCACCGAATCGCGCAGCTGCTCGATCCAGCCGCTGGGTGACGTGGCCCTGAACTAAGCTCCGGCGCCTTGATCGCGCCAGGCGCATCACCGCCTAGCCGAAACTCTCGAACACCTCATCCAACTGCTCGAGGTAGCTGCGCCGGCGCGACTCCTCGATGAAACTGGCCTCGAAGCTGTTGTGCGCCAGCTGATAGGCCTGTGCTGCGCCCAGGCCCGTGGCGGCAAAGGTCTGCGTGAAGTTCTCATTCAGGTAGCCGCCAAAGTAGGCCGGGTCATCGGAGTTCACGGTCGCAACCAGGCCATGCTCAAGGAGTGCCCCGAGGTTGTGCCGCGACAGATCCGGGAACACACGCAGCTTCTGGTTCGATAACGGGCACACGGTGAGCGGGATGCGCGTCTCGGCCAGGCGCTGCAGCAACGCGCGATCCTGGATGGCCTGGACCCCGTGATCGATCCGCTCGACCCCGAGCACTTCGAGCGCACCCCAGATGTAGCTCGGTGGCCCTTCCTCGCCCGCGTGTGCGACCCGGTGCAGCCCAAGCTCGCCGCAGCGGGCGAATACGCGCGCAAACTTTTCGGGCGGATGCCCGAGTTCGCTCGAGTCCAGGCCCACGCCGATGAAATACTCCCGCCACGGCAGCGCCTGCTCCAGCGTCGCAAAAGCATCGGCTTCACTCAAGTGACGCAGGAAGCACAGGATCAGCGTCGCGCTCACGCCGAAGAGAAGGCGGGCTTCGAGGCAGGCGCGATGCAGCCCCTTGAGCACCGTCTCGATATTGACACCGCGCGCCGTGTGGGTCTGGGGATCGAAGAAGATCTCGGCATGGAGCACGTGCTCGGCGGCGGCGCGGCCAAGGTAGGCCATCGCCATCTCGTAGAAGTCCTGCTCGTAGAGCAGGACGCTGGCACCGGCGTAATAGATATCGAGGAAACTCTGCAGATCCGTGAAGGCGTAGGCGCGGCGCAGGGCGGCCACGTCCGCGTACGGTAGCTGCACGCCGTTGCGGGCCGCGAGCGCGAAGATCAGTTCCGGCTCGAGCGAGCCCTCGATATGGATGTGCAGCTCGGCCTTGGGCATGCGCCGCAGCAGCTCGAACAGTCGGTCAGAGGCGATCGAGGGCAACACCATGTCATATCCTGGATGAACTGCGGGACTCCAGCGCGGCCCAGATCACACTGGCAGAGCTCAATGTGCAGGAAGCGCCCAGTGGCGGTCAATCGCCGGCAGCGCTGCCCCCCGATCAGCGGCTCGCCAGGGAATGCACCAGCCGATTGGCGACCCAGACCTCGCGCACGTTGCTGCGTCCGGCGTGATAGATGATCTTCTGCACCAGATCCGCCGCCGAATCCTCGGGCTGCAGGCGCAGGTTCCCGTGGTCGCTGCCGCCTTCGATCAGCAGCGCATCGAACTGGAAGCCTTCCTTGAAAATACCGATCGGCAGATCGAGCGCGATCCCCCCGCCGGCAGTCGCCAGCCAGAAGGCCGTCAGCGCGTCGATTCTTGAATCCGGGCGTCGCCGCTGCGCGCGGCTCTGCGCCGGATCGACGCCAGCCTCCAGGTAGCGCGAAGCGATCACGGCATGACGGGCGTTTTCCAGGATCGAGGGGCTCGCACCGCCGGCGATGTCCGTACCCAGCCCGACATGGATGCCCTGCGCCAGCAGGTGGCGCAGCGGCAGGATGGCATCGGAGAAGTAGATGTTGGAGAGCGGGCAGTGCGCGATGCCTGCACAGCGCGCGCCGATAATCGTAAGGTCCGCATCGCTGACAAAATTGCCGTGCGCCAGCACCGTGTGCCGGCCAAGGAGCCCCAGGCGATCGAGCGCCGCGGTGTCCGTGATGCCGTAGCGCTCGAGCACGTACTGGTGTTCCCAGTCACTCTCCGAGCAGTGCGTCTGCACGTGGCAGCCGCTCTCGCGCGCGAGCGTGCCCAGGCCGCGCAGCAGCTCATCGGTGCACGAGGGAATAAATCGCGGCGTGATCACCGGCTTGATGAGCGCGGCCTCATTACCTGGCAGTGCGCGGACATAGTCTATGAAAGCGCGCGTCTGCGCCTCGGCGCTCGCCGCGCTGAGATCGCGGTAGTAGTCGGGGCACTGCTCCGGGTTGTCCATCGCCACCTGGCCAATCAGTGCGCGCTGGGCGCGGCGCAGGCAGATATCGGCCAGCCGTTGGGTCGCCGGCAGGTGAATGGTGGCGAAGTACAGCGCTGTCGTGGTGCCGTTGGCGAGCAGCCCTGCGACCAGCGACTCGTACTCGGTCTGCGCGAAGGCCACATCCGCATAGCGCGCTTCGAGCGGGAACGTGTACGTCTGCAGCCACTCCTCGAGTGGCAGGTCGAGTGCCTTGCCCAGCTGTGGCCACTGTGGGGCATGGACGTGCAGATCAACCATGCCGGGTAGCAGGTACTGGCCGGGCCGCGTGCGCACTAGGGCCCCGCGGGCTTCATAGCGTGCGACCTCGCCGCGCGCCTCGCGGCTCGCATGGGGCTGAATGGTGCTGATGGTGCCGTCGGCACGCACGCTGATCAGAGCATCGGCGAGCAGCTCGACCTCGCCGCGGACGGGCGCGTGCAGTGCATCGCCTAGGTAGGCACGATCCGATGCGGGTTGGGGCAGCATGCAGCTCCTTGCAAGATCACGACCCGCATCATGATAGTCGCCTGATGCGTCCTAGCGCTAAGCCGTCGCGCGGCCAATTGCTCCGCAATGGGGCATGGCGCGAACATTATGCAGTCCGCAATGGGCTCCGAAAGCCATTCGGCACCGAAGGAGTGCAGCGCGTGGACCGCGGAGCTCACGCGCGGTGCCGGGTTGGTGCACGCGCTGCGTGCCTCAGTGTTGCCCGGCGTGCAGCGCCCGCAGGCGCTCGCGGATGCGCTCAATCCCGGGCTTGCGCTCAAGCAGCTCATCGACTGAGAGCCCCGTGAGTTCGTGCGGAAAGACCAGCCAATGCGCCGTTTCATGCAGGTAGTAGTGCGGCACCTTGCTCGGCTCGCTGTTGCCGGGCTTGTAGTAGATCGTGGCAATGCGGATATCCGGGGTATTCTTGCGGCAGTCGGCGCGGATATCGGCGATGACCTGGCGGATGCTGCGGCCCGAGTCATAGACATCATCGACGATCAGCAGGGCATCTTCGGAGTTGATGTGCTTGATGATGTAGTTCAGGCCGTGCACCCGCACCTTGCGGCCGGTGGTGGCAACGCCGGTGTAGAGCGAGGTGCGGATGGCGATGTGATCGGTCTTAATGCCGCTGAAATCCAGCAGTTCCTGGACCGCGATGCCCACCGGGGTGCCGCCACGCCAGATGCCGATGATATGGGTCGGGCGAAAGCCGCTGTCGAGGACCTTGAGCGCGAGCTCAAAGGAATCCGACAGCAGCTCATCGGCACTGATATAGAGTCGCTCGGGAATCGCTTCGCTCATGGCTGGCATGTCTCGGTTTGGATTTTAGAATTAAAGATCACGGCCGCAGCGGGCCGCCTCGAGGCCCCCGCCCTGTGACCGGCCGTTCCGGCAGCTTCGGGTCGAGGCCGGATATTACAGGCGCGCGCGAAAATTAATAGGCGCCCTGGCCGCAGCGGGCGACCGAGCTTGCCGGCATGGCGAATGTTGTGCCTATGATTGCAAGCCCCCGGTGCCGGTACGCCGAAGCCTTAAGGGTTGGATGGCAACTTTACGGATAACACCATGGCAGAGATGCTGAATCGGTTCTTTGGCCTGAAGGCGCACGGCACGAGCGTGCGCACCGAGCTCATTGCCGGGCTGACGACCTTCCTCACGATGGCCTATATCGTGGTGGTCAATCCGGCAGTGCTGGGCCAGGCCGGCATGCCGGTGGCTGCAGTGGCGGTCGCCACCTGCCTCGCGGCCGGTTTTGGCAGCATCGTCATGGGACTGTCCTCAAATTACCCGCTGGCGCTGGCGCCCGGCATGGGCCTGAATGCCTACTTCACCTACACCGTGGTCAAGACCATGGGCCTGCCGTGGCAGGTCGCGCTCGGTTGCGTGTTCCTCTCCGGTGCAGCGTTTCTGATCCTGACCCTGGTTGGCGTGCGCCAGTTGATCGTCGCCGCGCTGCCGCGCTCGCTGTTCGCCGCGGTGGGTGGGGGCATTGGCCTGTTCATCGCCTTCATCGGCTTGAGTGATGCCGGGATCATTGTGGCCAAGCCCGGCACCATGGTGGGCCTGGGCAGTCTCACCACCCCGACGGCGGCGCTCTCGATCCTTGGCCTGCTGGTGATTGCGGCACTCCAGGCCCGCAAGATCAAGGGCGCGATGCTGCTCGGGATCGTCCTGACGGCGGCGCTCGGCTGGATCCTTGGCATGGCGCGCCTGAGTCCGGGCAGCTACTCCTTGAGCGATCTGTCCGCGACCGCCTTCAAGCTCGACCTGCATGGCGCGCTGAGCCTCAAGGGTGGTCTGGGCGTGTCGCTGATCGAAATCGTGTTCGTGTTCCTGCTGGTCGACATGTTCGACAATGTCGGCACGCTGGTAGCGGTGACCAAGCGCGCCGGGCTGACGGCTCCGGATGGTTCGATCCCGCGCCTCAAGCGCATCCTGCTGGCCGATTCGGCCGCGATGCTCTTTGGTGCCCTCGCTGGCACCAGCCCGGTCACCAGCTACGTGGAAAGCGCGGCCGGCGTCGCGGTCGGCGGCCGCACCGGACTCACCAGCATTGTCGTGGGCCTGCTGTTCCTGCTGACCCTGTTCTTCACGCCGCTGGTCCAGGCCATCCCGACGGCCGCGACCGCGCCGGCGCTGATCCTGGTCGGCGCGCTGATGATGGGTGCGCTCACGGAAGTTGACTGGGTCGATCCGGTCGAAGCCATACCGGCCTTCCTGACCGTGATCATGATCCCGCTGACCTATTCGATCGCCAATGGCCTCGCCTTCGGCATCGTCGCCCACGCGGTGCTCAAGCTGGTCGCAGGGCGTGCCCGACTGTCGGATTGGCTGGTGTACGTGCTGGCTGCGCTGTTCGTGGGGCGCTTCATTTACCTCGATTGACCTTGCGGAAGAGAGGACGGCATGCACTCGGATACGCACTCGGAAGTCCTGCGGGTCGGCATCGGCGGACCGGTCGGTTCGGGCAAGACGGCGCTGGTGGATCTGCTGTGCAAGCGCCTGCGCGATAAGCTCAATATCGCGGTCGTGACCAACGATATCTATACCCGCGAAGACGCCGAATTCCTGATCCGCAGCCAGGCACTGCCCGCCGAGCGCATCCGTGGGGTCGAGACCGGGGGCTGTCCGCACACGGCGATCCGCGAGGATGCCTCGATGAACCTGGCGGCCATCGAGGGGCTGATGAAGGAATTCGAGCACCTGGATCTGGTGATCGTCGAAAGCGGCGGGGATAACCTGGCAGCGACCTTCAGCCCCGAGCTCTCGGATCTGACCCTCTATGTCATTGATGTCGCCGCCGGCGATAAGATCCCGCGCAAGGGCGGGCCCGGGATCATCAAATCGGACCTGCTGATCATCAACAAGATCGACCTGGCGCCCTACGTCGGGGCTTCGCTCGAAGTGATGGCGCGCGATGCGCGCAAGATGCGCGGCGATCGTCCCTTCGTGTTCACCAATCTCAAGACCGGCCAGGGCCTCGATACCGTGATCGAGTTCGTGATGCGCGAAGGCCTGCTGAACGCGGCTTAAGCTGCGGGCGCCCGCGACCCGATCTTCCCGAATTCACCTCTGAGATCGGCGCCGCGTGAGTATTTTGAGCGAACTGCCCAGGGCCGGATGGCAAGGCGAGCTCGAACTTAAGTTCCAGGCCGAGGGCGCGCGCACGCGCCTCGCGCATCAGCGCCATCTCGGGCCGCTGCTGGTGCAGCGGCCGTTCTATCCCGAATCCAATCTGCCGGGCCCCACGGATCTGGCCGAGCCCTGTCATGTCTATGTGATTCACCCGCCGGGCGGCGTGGCCGGCGGCGATGAACTGCGCCTTAGCGTCGCGATCGAGCCGCGCGCGCATGTGCTGATGACCACACCGGCGGCCGGCAAGTTCTACCGCAGCGCCGGTGCGCAGGTGGCGCGGCTCTCGCAGCGCTTCGAGGTGCAGCAGGGCGTGCTCGAGTGGCTGCCACAGGAGAACATTTTCTATCCTGACAGCGCGGTCAGGCTCGCGACGCGGGTGGAGCTGTCCGCCGGCGCGCGCTTCATCGGCTGGGAATTGAGCTGTCTTGGATTGCCGGCCCAGCAGCAGTCACTGGGTGCAGGCTCGGTGCACCAGGCCTTTGAGCTCTGGCGCGAAGGGGTGCCGCTGCTGCTTGAGCGGCTGCACCTGCATGCCCGGATGATCGAGGCACGCTGGGGAGTGGCAGGCCGGGTGAGCCTCGGTACCTGGCTTGGCTGCCCGGCCACGCCCGCGCATCTGGCGCAGGCGCGCGCGCTGCTCGAGCCGCTCAATTGCGCCGATGTGGAGATTGCCTGTACGCTCCTTGACGGTGTGCTGTGCTGCCGGGCGGCGGCGCGGCGCGCTGATCAACTGAAGCAGATTTTCATCCAGCTGTGGTGCGCGTTGCGGCCGGCGCTGCTGGGGCGCGCTGCCAGTGCACCACGCATCTGGGCCACCTAATTAAGGGGCATTGACGATGGAGCTCTCGCCACGCGAAAAGGACAAGCTGCTGCTCTTTACCGCAGGTCTCCTGGCCGAGCGGCGCAAGGCGCGCGGCCTGAAGCTCAATTATCCCGAGGCGGTGGCCTACATCTCGGCCGCGATCCTCGAGGGCGCGCGCGATGGGCGCAGCGTGGCCGAGCTGATGAGCTACGGCGCGACGCTCCTGCGCAGCGCCGATGTCATGGACGGCGTGGCCTCGATGATCAGCGAGGTGCAGGTCGAAGCGACCTTTCCGGATGGCACGAAGCTCGTGACGGTCCACCAACCGATCTCCTAGAGAGGCCCCATGATCCCCGGTGAAATCATCACGATGGAAGGCGAGCTGGCGCTGAATGTGGGGCGCGCGACGCGCCGCATTACGGTTGCCAATACCGGCGATCGGCCGATCCAGGTGGGCTCGCACTATCATTTCTTCGAGACCAACAATGCGCTGCGCTTCGATCGGGAACAGGCGCGTGGCTACCGGCTCAACATTGTCTCGGGCACCGCGATCCGCTTCGAGCCCGGGCAGCAGCGCGATGTGGAACTGGTGGCATTGGCCGGGGATCGGATCGTATACGGCTTCCAGGGCAAGATCATGGGCAAGCTGCCATGAGCAGCATCGGGCGAGGCGCCTATGCCGAGATGTTCGGCCCGACGCTTGGGGATCGGGTGCGCCTCGGGGACACGGAGTTGTGGATCGAGATCGAGCGCGATCACACCGTCTACGGCGAGGAGGTTAAGTTCGGCGGCGGCAAGGTGATCCGCGATGGCATGGGCCAGAGCCAGCGCCTGGCGGCCGAAGTCGCCGACACGGTGATCACGAACGTCGTGATCCTGGATCACTGGGGCATTGTCAAAGCCGATGTCGGCCTCAAGGCCGGCCGCATCCAGGCGATCGGCAAGGCCGGCAACCCGGATGTGCAGCCGCAGGTGAACATTCCAATCGGGGCTGGCACCGAGATCATCGCCGGCGAGGGCCTGATCCTGACCGCCGGAGCGATCGATGCGCACATCCACCTGATCTGCCCGCAGCAGGCCGAGGATGCGCTGATGAGCGGTGTGACCACGATGATCGGCGGCGGCACCGGCCCGGCCACCGGCACTGCGGCCACCACCTGCACGCCCGGACCCTGGTACATCGAGCGCATGTATCAGGCCCTCGAAGGCCTGCCGATGAACATCGGGCTGCTGGGCAAGGGCAATGCGAGTCTGCCCGGCGCACTCGAGGAGCAGGTGCAGGCCGGTGTCATGGGCCTGAAGCTCCACGAGGACTGGGGCACGACCCCGGCGGCGATCGACAACTGCCTGAGCGTCGCCGAGCGCTTCGATGTTCAGGTCGCCATTCATACCGATACGCTCAACGAGAGTGGCTTCGTCGAAGACACGATCGCTGCCTTCAAGGGCCGCGCGATCCACACCTACCATACCGAAGGCGCTGGTGGCGGCCATGCCCCGGACATCATCAAGGCCTGCGGCGTGGCGCACGTGCTGCCCTCATCGACCAATCCGACCCGGCCCTACACGGTCAACACGATCGATGAGCACCTCGACATGCTGATGGTCTGCCACCATCTGGATCCGGGTATTGCCGAGGACGTGGCTTTTGCCGAGTCCCGCATCCGGCGCGAAACGATCGCGGCCGAAGACATCCTGCATGATCTGGGCGCCTTCTCGATGATCTCCTCGGACTCCCAGGCGATGGGCCGCGTCGGGGAAGTCATCACGCGCACCTGGCAGACGGCGCACAAGATGAAGGTGCAGCGTGGCGCCCTGGCGCAGGACTCGGCCCGCAACGACAATGTGCGGGCGCGCCGCTATGTGGCCAAGTACACCATCAACCCGGCAATCACGCACGGCATCGCGCACGAGGTCGGATCGGTGGAGGTGGGGAAGCTGGCCGATCTGGTGCTGTGGCGGCCGGCGTTCTTCGGCGTGAAGCCGGCGCTGCTGATCAAGGCTGGCATGATTGCCGCGGCCCCGATGGGTGATCCGAACGCCTCGATCCCAACCCCGCAGCCGGTGCACTATCGCTACATGTTCGGCGCCCTGGGCGCCGCCTGCGCCGCGACCTCGGTCAGCTTCGTATCGCAGGCCGCGCTCGAAGGCCACCTCGCGCAGCGCCTGGACCTGCGCAAGCGCCTGGTCGCGGTGCGCGGCACGCGCCGCATCGGCAAGGCGGACATGGTGCTCAATGACTACCTGCCGCACATCGAGGTCGATGCCCAGACCTACGAGGTGCGCGCCGATGGGCAACTGCTGACCTGCGAGCCGGCGAGCGTCTTGCCGCTGGCGCAACGCTATTTCCTGTTCTGAATCCGGATGCGCACCGCATGCTGACCCTGTCGCAGCGACTGACAAGCCCACGCAGCGCCGATGCGTCCCTTGAGCTGCCCTTTGAGCAGCGCAGCCGCAGCCGCTTCAGAGCGCGCCTGAGCACTGGCGATGAAGTGGGTGTGAAGCTCAACCGCGGCCAGATCCTGCGCGGCGGCGACCTGCTGCTGGCCTCGGACGGGCGCGTCATCGAAGTGCGGGCCGCGGCCGAGACCGTCTCGACCGTGCACAGCAGCGATACGCGTGAGCTGGCGCGCGCGGCCTATCACTTAGGCAATCGCCACATCGCGCTGCAGGTAGGCGCGGGGTGGCTGCGCTACGTGCACGATCATGTGCTCGATGAGCTGGTGCAGGGGCTCGGGCTTGCGGTGCAGGTCGAGCAGGCACCCTTTGAACCCGAGGGCGGTGCGTATCACAGCGAAGGCGCTGCCCACACTCCTTCACATGAACATGCCCATGGACACGGGCACTGAAGCGGGCGCCAGCGCCCGGATTGCGCGACTGATCAGTCCGCAGGGTGCCAGCGCGCGCGATCCGCTGGCCTTGCTGCGCCTGTTTCACCTGGTGAGTCCGGCGTTGCCGGTCGGGGCCTACGCCTATTCGCAGGGCCTGGAGTACGCCACACATGCCGGCTGGGTGCGCGATGAGGCCAGCACGCTCGCGTGGCTTGAGGGCCTGGCCACTTTTGGTCTGGGGACGCTCGACCTGCCGATCCTCAAGCGACTGCACGCGGCCTGGAGCGCCGAGGATGCCGGCGCCGTGCGTCACTGGAACGCGCAGCTGCTGGCGGCGCGCGAAACCTCGGAGCTGCGGGCCGAGGAGCTGCATCTGGGCCGCGCTCTGGCGCGCGTGCTGGTGGAGCTGGAACTGGCCGAGGCCGGGCGGTGGCAGCAGCAATCGCCGGTGTATGCGACGATGTTCAGCCTCGCCGCGGTGCGCTGGCACATTGAGCCGGTCGATGCGCTGCGCGGCTATCTGTGGAGCTGGTGCGAAAACCAGGTGCTGGCCGCGGTCAAGCTGGTGCCGCTCGGGCAATCGGCTGGCCAGCGCGTACTGCACCGGCTGACCGAGGGGCTGCCGGCGATCATCGATCGTGCCCAGCATCTGGAGGCGGGCGATATCGGTGTCGGCACGATCTCCCAGGCACTCGCCAGTGCCTGGCACGAATCGCAGTACACACGTCTGTTCCGCTCCTGAAGCCACTTTGCCTGCAAGGCGGGCAACGCCCGCGCGGACTGGCCTCATTTTGGGGCGCTGGCGGCCTCCGGCGCACGTATACGTTCAGACTTTGCATCGTATACAATCCTTGAGCGAATTTTTTAAGCTGGAAGGCGCTGCGGCGCGCGAAACTTCCTCAACCTTCTGCATGCGGTGCACCTGATGGGTCAACTCACCACCCACGTCCTCGACACGAGCGCCGGCGTGCCGGCGGCTGCGATCCGCATCGAGCTGCATGAGCTGGGTGGCGCAAGTCCGCGGCTGCTGCGCTCGGTGGTAACCGGCACCAACGGGCGCTGCACAGCGCCGCTGCTGGCCGAGGCGGAGTTCCGCGCCGGTCTCTACACACTGACGTTTTTTGTGGCTGCGTATTTTCGCGCTCGTGGTGTCTCACTGCCCTCGCCGCCGTTTCTCGATGAGATCATCGTGCGCATCGGCATCGCCGAAGCCGAGCAGCACTATCACGTGCCGCTGCTGATCTCGCCCTGGAGCTACTCCGTGTACCGGGGAGCTTAAGCGCGCGTGGCAGCGGGCGGCTCGCACGATCAGCCAGGCGCGGCGAGCGGCACGGTACGCTTCGTCCTCGATGGTCAGACGGTGAGCGTAGCGAACCTGCCGGCGACCACCACGGTGCTCGAATATCTGCGCAACGTGGCGCACCGTACCGGCACCAAGGAAGGCTGTGCCGAAGGGGACTGCGGGGCCTGCACCGTGGTGCTCGGCGAACTCAAGCGCGGTGAGCAGCAGATCCACTACCGTGCGATTAACTCCTGTATCCGCTTTTTGCCCACGATCGATGGGCAGGAGCTGGTCACGGTCGAGAGCCTGGCCGAGGCAGACGGGAGCCTGCATCCGGTGCAGCAGGCGATGGTCGACTACCATGCCTCGCAGTGCGGCTTTTGCACCCCCGGGTTTGTGATGTCGCTGTTTGCGCTGTACCTGAACCAGGCCCATCCCGAGCGCGCGCAGGTGCTCGAGACCTTATCCGGCAATCTGTGCCGCTGTACCGGGTATCGGCCGATCATCGAGGCCGGCTGCCAGATGAGCGGCTACCCGAAGCCGGCGCACTGGAGCCGCGATGAGATCAGTTCGGACGCGCGCCGTGAGGCCTTGCGCGCGCTTGAGCGCGCAGAGGCGCTGCAACTTCCGGACTTCACCGCGCCGCGCTCGCTTGCGGAACTCGCCGCGGCGCTTGAGGCCAATCCGGCCGCGCTGATACTCGCGGGCGGCACCGATGTCGGGCTGTGGGTGACCAAGCAGCTGCGCGAATTGCCGCCGATCGTCTATGTCGGCGAGGTCGCGGAGCTTAAAGTCGCAGAACGCGATGCGCACGGCGTCTCGATTGGTGCCGCGGTCCCGCTCAACGAGGCCTGGGCGCTGATTCTCAAGTCCTACCCGGAGCTCACAGAGCTCGCGCTGCGCTTTGCCTCACCGCCGGTGCAGAACTCCGGCACGCTCGGTGGCAATGTCGCCAACGGCTCACCGATCGGGGATTCGATGCCGGCGCTGATCGCCCTGGGCGCGCAAGTCGAACTGCGGCGCGGCGCGCTCGTGCGACGCCTGGCGCTCGAGCAGCTGTATCTGGGCTATCAGCGCAAGGATCTGCAGCCTGGCGAGTTTCTGGTGCGCGTGCTGATCCCCCCGCCCACGGCAGGAGTATGGTTTGCGAGCTACAAGCTCTCGAAGCGCTTCGATCAGGACATCTCGGCGGTGTGCGCGGCCTTCGCAGTGCGCATCGAGCAGGCGCGCGTGGTCGCGGCGCGCGTTGCCTACGGGGGCATGGCCGCGATCCCGAGCCGCGCTGCTGCTACCGAGCAGGCGCTGCTCGGGCAACCCTGGAACGAGGCCACGATCGCCAAGGCCATGGCGGCGCTCGCGAGTGATTTCAAGCCGCTCAGTGACATGCGGGCCAGCAGTGCCTATCGGCTGGAGAGCGCAACACAGCTGCTGCGACGCTTTTACCTTGAGCACAGCGATTCGAGCGCCGCGTCGCGTGCGCAGCAGGCCACGCCGCTGTGAGTGCGCTGCTCTCAGGCGCGCAAGGACCGGCAGGCGAGGGCCAGCGGCATGAAAGCGCACACCTGCACGTCACTGGCCAGGCGCTGTACGCCGATGACATCCCGCTGCCCGCCAATACGCTGCACGCCGCCTTCGGTCTGAGCACGATCGCGCACGGCCGGATCACGACGCTCGATCTGGCGCCGGTGCTCAAGCAGTGCGGCGTGATCGCGATTGCCGGCGTCGCCGATGTGCCGGGCGAAAACAATTACGGCAGTGTGCTGCACGATGATCCGATCTTTGCCGCCGGTGAAGTGCTCTATGCCGGGCAGCCGCTGTTCGCGGTCGCGGCCGATTCCTATCTGGCGGCGCGCAAGGCGGTACGGGCCGCACGCGTCGAGTATGAGCCGCTGCCCGCGATTCTCGAGATCCGCGAGGCGCTTGCGGCCGCGAGCCAGGTACTGCCAACCCAGCACCTGAGCCGCGGCAACCCGCGCGAAATGCTGGCGCGCGCACCGCACCGGTTGCGTGGCACGCTCAGCATCGGCGGGCAGGATCACTTTTACCTCGAAGGACAGATCGCGATCGCGATTCCGCAGGAAGATGGCGCGATGCTGATCCACAGCTCCACGCAGCACCCATCCGAGGTGCAGCAGATTGTGGCGCATGCGCTCGGCAAGCGCGCGCACGACATCACGGTGCGCTGTCGGCGCATGGGCGGGGGTTTTGGCGGCAAGGAGACGCAGCCGGCGCTGATCGCGGCCGCGGCGGCGATCCTGGCCGAGAAGTGCAAGCGTCCCGTCAAGCTGCGCCTGGATCGGGACGATGACATGCTCGTGACCGGCAAGCGCCACGACTTCGTGGCCGACTACGAGGTCGGCTTTGATGAGAAGGGGCGGCTGCTGGCCCTCTCGGTCATGCTGGCTTCACGCTGCGGCTACTCGGCCGATCTGTCCGGCCCGATCAATGATCGGGCCATCATGCATCTGGACAATGCCTACTACCTCGAGCATGTGGAGATCGTCTCGCACCGCTGCAAGACTCACATGGTCTCGGCCACTGCCTTTCGCGGCTTTGGCGGGCCGCAGGGCATGATGGTGATCGAGCATGTGCTCGATGAGATTGCCCGCGCGCTGGCGCTCGAGCCCCTCGAGGTCCGGCGCGCCAACTACTACGGGATCGATGAGCGCAACCTCACTCCCTACGGGCAGGTGGTCGAGGACAATCTGATCCACAAGATCACCGATCAGCTTGAAATCAGCAGCGACTATCAGGCGCGCCGGCGCGCGGTCAGCGCCTGGAATGCCACGAATTCGACCATCAAGCGGGGCCTGGCGCTCACCCCGGTGAAGTTCGGCATCTCCTTTACCTCAACGATGTTCAACCAGGCCGGCGCGCTGGTGCACATCTACAGTGATGGGACCGTGCTGCTCAATCACGGCGGCACCGAGATGGGCCAGGGGCTATTCACCAAGGTCGCGCAGGTTGTGGCTTCTGAGCTTGGCCTGCCGCTCTCGGCCATCCGCGTCTCGGCCACCGATACGGCGCGCGTCCCCAACACCTCGGCCACCGCCGCCTCCTCCGGCTCGGATCTGAACGGCAAGGCGGCGCAGGTCGCGGTGCAGACCATCCGCGCCCGGCTGGTGGAATTTGCTGTGAATGCCCATGGCGTGGCCGCCGAAGCAGTGCACTTTCGTGACGGGCGCGTGCTGGTGGGTGAGCAGGAGTTCAGCTTCGCGGATTTTATCTGGAGCGCCTACCAGGCGCGTATTGCGCTCTCATCGACTGGCTTTTATCGCACGCCGAAGATCTCCTGGGACAAGACCCAGATGCACGGGCGGCCTTTCTTCTATTTTGCCTACGGCGCCGCGGTCAGCGAAGTGGCCCTCGACACACTCACCGGCGAGATGCAGCTGCTGCGCGTCGACATCCTGCATGATGTGGGCGCATCGCTCAATCCAGCGATTGATCTGGGGCAGATCGAAGGCGGCTTCCTGCAGGGCGTGGGCTGGCTGACCTCCGAGGAGCTGTACTGGGACGAGCGGGGCGTGCTGCGCACCCATGCGCCCTCGACCTACAAGATCCCGACCGCACGCGACTGGCCGGCGCAATCGAAGGTCTCGCTGCTCGAGTCGACGCCGAATTCTGAGGAAACGATCTATCGCTCCAAGGCGGTCGGGGAACCACCGCTGATGCTCGGGATCTCGGTATTCCACGCGTTGCGCGATGCGATCGCCAGCTGCGGGCCCGCGCGCGCGAGCGTGCCACTGTCGGCACCGGCAACACCGGAGTCGAGCCTGAAGGCGCTGGCCGAACTCCGCGCGCGGAGCACGACATGAAGCTGCCGGCACTGCCCGAAGCGCCGCCGGAACGGATGGCCGAAACGCCGGCACCGGCATGGCTCAAGCCCTTGCGCGACTGGCCGGCGGCGGCGCTCGAGCTGCTGGATCGCGAGCCGACGGTGGTGCGCGTCGTGATCGCGCAGGCCCGTGGCAGCGTACCGCGCGATGCCGGGGTGAGCATGCTGGTCAGTGGCGCGGGGCTGCTGGGCACGATCGGTGGCGGGCAGCTCGAGTGGCAGGCGGTGGCCGCGGCGCGCGCGCTGCTCGATCCGGCACGCGAAGCGGCGACGCTGCAGCACTTCACGCTCGCCACGGATCTTGGCCAGTGCTGCGGTGGTGTGGTCGATGTGTGGATGGAGCGCTATACGCGCGAGAATCTGGGCGCGTTGCGTCGGGCGCAGGCAGCCAGCGGGCGCGGTGCGGCGCTGTGGTGCAGCGCCATGCACGGCGCCACGCTCCGGCATGAGGTGCTGGTCGATGGCAGCGCCTTACCCGAGGCACTGGCGCTGCTCGGTGCACCGCGCGCCAAGGCCGTGCCACAGCTGAGTGTGGAAGCGGATGGACAGGTGCGGCTGCTCGAGCGGCTCGATGAAATCCTGCCCGCCCTGTGGATCTATGGTGCGGGTCACGTCGGCCAGGCCCTGGCGCGCATCGCCGCTGAATTGCCGGTGCGCCTTACGTGGATCGATCCGCGCCCCGAGCTGTTGCCGGCGGTGCCCGGGCGCGAAGTCACGGTACTCGAGATCGCTGAGCCGGTACAGAGCGTGGCGCGGGCACCGGCCGGGACTTATTTCGTGGTGCTGACCCACAGTCATTCGCTCGACTACCAGCTGTGCCGCGAGATCCTGCGGCGCGCCGATCAGGCCTGGATCGGGGTCATCGGCTCCAAGAGCAAGGCGGCCTGCTTCCGCTCGCGGCTGCTGCGCGATGGCTTCAGCCCGGCGGCGGTGGCGCAGCTGGTGTGTCCGATGGGCGTTGCAGGCATCGCGAGCAAGTGGCCGGCAGCGATTGCGGTCAGCGTCGCGACGCAGCTGCTGGCTTCGATGAGCCGAGCGGGCGAGCCCGGCGAGGCAATCGCGCCCGTCGAAGCGAGGCCCGCAGCCGATTGTGGCCGCAGCGAGTGTGCAACCTGTCATCCCCAGAGCACGGTGCCCAAGTGATGCCTGAAGCAGCGAACCCATCCCACCGCGTCGCCCGGCGGCGCACTGCCGCGGAGCGCACGCGATGCTGACCTACCTGCTCGACTGGGTCGGCATGCTGACGCGCTGGCTGCACATCATCGCCGGCATCGCCTGGATCGGCTCCTCATTCTATTTCGTGTGGCTCGACAATTCTCTTGAACCGCTCAAGCACCCGGGGCGCGATGAAGAGGGCATCGCCGGTGATTCCTGGGCCGTGCACGGCGGCGGCTTCTATCGGGCGCTCAAGTACCGTGTGGCCCCGGGCACACTGCCTACGACACTGCACTGGTTCTACTGGGAGGCTTACACCACCTGGTTGTCGGGCTTCCTGCTGCTGTGCCTGCTGTATCTGCTGCGCGCCGAGGCGTATCTGGTGGACCCGGCCATCCTGCCACTCAGCAAGAGCGCAGCGATCCTGATTGCACTCGGCACGCTCATCGTGACCTGGCTCATTTACGATGGCCTGTGTCGCTCGCCGCTCGGGCGCCACAGCCGCACCCTGGCCACGACCATCGGGTTGCTCGTCGCGCTTTTGGCCTGGGGACTGTGCCAGGTGTTCAGCGGGCGCGGTGCCTTCATGATGTTTGGTGCCGTGCTCGGCACGATCATGGTCGCGAATGTGCTGTTCGTGATTATTCCCGGGCAGCGCGAACTGGTGCGCGCCAAGGAGCAGGGACGCGAGGTGGATCCGGCGCCGGGGCTCAAGGGCAAGCAGCGTTCGCTGCACAACACTTATTTTACGCTGCCAGTGCTGCTGATGATGATCAGCAACCACTATGCGCTGGCCTACGGCGCCCGCAACAACTGGCTCGTGCTGATTGCACTGAGTTTCGCTGGCGCCTGCATCCGGGCGTGGTTCGTGGCACGGCAAAAACCTACGGGGCGCGGGGCCTGGTCGCTGCTGCCGATCGTGCTCGCAGCGCTGACACTCGCCGGCGTGATCTTCGCGCTCGCGCCTGCCTTCGGCGCCTCAGTGGCCCAGGGCAGCGCCTTGCCGCCGGCGGTGGAGCTGGCCCGTGTGCGCACGATCTTCGGGGAGCGCTGCGTGCCCTGCCACGCCAAGAGCCCGACCGAGCCCGGCTTCAGCGCACCGCCCAACGGCGTGATGCTCGAGACCGTGGGCCAGATCATGGCGCACCTGCCTGAGGTCACGCAGCAGCTGAGCCTGCGCACGATGCCGCTGGGCAATGTCACGGGTATGACCGATGAGGAGCGCGAGACGCTGCTGATGTGGATCGGGCACGGCGGCCTGCAGTGAGCGCGAGCGGCGCGGGCACGGCGCGGAACCGAATATGAGGGGGACAAGATGAGCAACACAAAGACACGGCGTCGGCCGCCGCCGACGCGCGATGCAGTGGTGGTGCCGCTGGCCACCGCCTACAGCCGCATCTGGTCGGCGATCGTCGATCATCGCCTGCCACCGGGGACGCGACTGATCGAGGATCACCTGTGCAAAGTCTTTGACATCGGCCGCACCCGCATCCGCCAGGTGCTGCAGCGCCTGGCGCACGAACATGTGGTGACGCTGATGCCCAATCGCGGCGCGATGGTCTCCAAGCCCACGATCCAGCAGGCGCGCGAGGTGTTCGAGGCGCGCTGCGTGCTCGAAGCCGCTCTGGTCGCCAAACTCCTGGAGAGCGCCACGCGCGCCGACAAGCGCCAGATGCGCCTGCACCTGCAGCGCGAGAAGGAAGCCTACGAGGCACGCAACCGGCGCGCGATCATCACGCTCTCTGGGGAATTTCATCTCAAGCTCGCCGAGCTGGCCGGCAATGCGCTCATGCTGCAGATGCTGCGCGAGCTCGTGTCCCAGTCCTCGCTGATCATCGCCGCCTACCAGCCCGCGGGCGCCGCACCCTGTCCGCCGCATGAGCACGAGCAGTTCTGCGCCGCGCTCGAGGCGCAGGACCGATCCGCCATCAAGCTGATCCAGCATCACCTGCGCCATGTGCTCGAGGCGCTCGACCTGTCGGAAACCGCGGCCCGCGATATCGATATCCGCACGGTACTCACGCATGTCGCCTGAACCCTTGGACACACCGCGCGATCTGATCGGCTACGGTCGCCAGCCGCCGCACCCCCGCTGGCCGGGCGGCGCGCGCATCGCGCTGCAGTTCGTCCTCAACTACGAGGAAGGCTCGGAGAACTGCGTCCTCAATGGCGATGCCACCTCCGAAGTGTTCCTGTCCGAGATCATCAACGCGCAAGCCTTTCCGATGCGCCACAAGAGCATGGAGTCGCTGTTCGAGTACGGCTCGCGCGCCGGGCTGTGGCGCGTGCTGCGTGCCTTTGAGCGCCACCAGCTGCCCTTGACGGTGTTTGCCGTCTCGACCGCCCTGAAGCGCAATCCCGAAGCCGCGGCCGCCTTCAAGGCGCTTGGGCACGAGATTGCCTGCCACGGCCTGCGCTGGATTTCCTATCAGCAGGTCAGCGAAGCGATCGAGCGCGAGCACATGGCGCAGGCGATCGCGATGCACACCGAGATCCTGGGGGCGCCGCCGCTGGGCTGGTACACCGGGCGTGATTCCCCGAATACGCGCCGTCTGCTGCTCGAGCATGGGGGCTTGCTCTATGACTCGGACTCCTATGCCGATGATCTGCCGTACTGGATGCGGGTGCAGATCAGCGATCAGGGGCAGGTGCGCGAGCTCTCGCACCTGATCGTCCCGTACGCGCTTGATACCAATGACATGCGCTTCGCAACGGTGCAGGGCTTCAACTCTGGCACGCAATTCTTCGACTACCTGCGCGTGGCCTTCGACACGCTGTATGCCGAAGGGGATCCGGAGGGGCTCAATTCGCCCAAGATGCTCTCGGTGGGACTGCACTGCCGGATCGCGGGACGGCCGGCGCGCATCGGCGCGCTCGAGCAGTTCCTCGATTACGTGCAGGCCCATCCGCAGGTGTGGATCACGCGCCGCATCGATATCGCACGCCACTGGATGAGCGTGCATCCGTACAAGGCGCCGGTGGCATGACGCTCGCGGAGCTTAACGCAATGAGCGCGCCAGAGTTTGTGGCCAGCCTGGGGGGGCTGTTCGAGCATTCCCCGTGGGTGGCTGAAGGCGTGGTCGCTGCACGACCGTTCGACACGGCGCAGCGCTTGCTCGAGGCGATGCGCCAGTGCGTAGCGCGCGCCGGCCCCGAGGCCCAGATGCAGCTGATACTGGCGCATCCGCGGCTCGGCAACCGCGGCCCGAAACCGCAAGTCCTGACCGCAGCTTCGAGCCAGGAGCAGCAACGCGCGGGGCTCGAGGCCTGCACGCCCTGGCAGTACGCGCAGCTCGAGCGGCTCAACGCGGCCTACTTCGAGAAATTCGGCTTTCCGTTCATACTGGCGGTGCGCGGCCATACGCCAGAGTCGATTCTGGAGCAATGCAGCGAACGGCTGGAGCGGGATGCGGCGAGCGAGCAGGCTGCAGCCTTGAAGCAGATCGGACTGATTGCAGGCTATCGTCTGGCGCAACTGCTGGAGCCGTCGGTTCCGAGTGGCCTTGAGGACTGAGCTGCAGGCTGCGCGAAGCGTGCGTGCCGAATGGATCTGGCCCTAACACACAGGATGCAGTGAGTGTCTGACGAGAACGCGTACGCCGAGCTGATTACACGTCATCTGAATCTGGCCGATGCGCGTCTGGGCGCCACGGTGCTCTCGGCCACCGATGAATTCTTTGGCGCCAAGGAGCGCCTGCTGGGCGCCGCCGAGCCCGAATGGCGCGCCGGGGTCTACGACGAGCATGGCAAGTGGATGGATGGCTGGGAAACGCGGCGACGGCGCGGGCCAGGGCACGATGAGTGCATAGTGCGGCTGGCGAGCCGCGGCCACATCGCGCTGCTGGATCTTGATACGCGCTATTTCACCGGCAACTACCCGCCGCACGCGTCCGTCGAAGCCTGCCAGGTCGAAGGGGATCCGGATGCTGCGACCAAATGGAGCCCGCTGCTGCCGCACTCGGCGCTCTTGGGCAACCAGCATAATTTCTTCACCGTCGATGAGCGCGCGAGCTGGACCCACCTGAAGCTCAGTATTTTCCCCGATGGCGGGGTCGCCAGGCTTCGGGTGTACGGCGCGATCCATCGCGACTGGTCGGATGCGGCCAACCAGAAATCGCTCGATCTGGTCGCAGCGCTCAACGGCGGCCTGGCACTGGCCTGCAGCGATGAGCATTACGGGGCGATGGGCAATCTCCTGCTGCCGGGCCGCGGCTCGAGCATGGCCGACGGCTGGGAAACCCGGCGGCGGCGCGGACCCGGGTTTGATTGGGTGATCCTGCAGCTGGGCCACCCGGGACGGGTCCTCAAGGTGGAAGTGGACACTGCCTATTTTCGCGGCAATTTTCCGCATCAGGTCTCGATCAATGCCGCGCGCCTGACCGGGGCGGCGCCGCGTGCTGATTTTGCAAGCCAGAGTATGGACTGGCCGACGCTGCTTGCGCCGCAGCTGCTGCAGGCCGACAGCGTGGTGAGCTTCGAGACCGGTCTTGCGGATCTGGGCATCATTACGCATGCGCGTGTGAACATGCATCCGGATGGCGGCATGAGCCGCGTGCGCCTCTACGGGCTGCCGGCGCTGGACTGAGGCGATCATGAGCGGTCTGATACTGCACCCCAAGGCGCTGACGGCGGCGGCCTTCCGGCCTTTCGGCGAAGTGATCGCGATGGCCGATCACGAGGCGACCTGGATCAACGAGGGCACCAGCCAGCGCTACAACGACCTGGCGGAGCTCGATGTGCAGGAGGCCGGCGGGCGGCCGCTGATCAGTATTTTTCACGCCTTTCCGCGCGCGCTGCCGTTGCCGATCGAGGTGATGGAACGTCACCCGCTCTCGAGCCAGGCCTTCTATCCGCTCGAACGTCGCGCCTTCCTGGTGGTCGTGGCCGAGGCAGGCACTGCGCCGCTGGCGCAGCGACTGCATGCTTTTCTCAGCAGCGGGGACCAGGGCGTCAACTACCGGCGCAACACCTGGCACCATGCGCTGATCGCGATCGGAGAGCCGTGCGATTTTCTGGTCATCGATCGCGGCGGACCGGAGCCCAACTGCGAAGAACAGCGCCTCAGCGGCGGCCGCGTGCGGGTGGCGTTGGCCTGAGCCAAGCTGTTGTCTGCTCAGGACAAGAGCAGATTCTGTTCACTGGCCGGCCCGCGCCGGCGGCGCCTCAGAGCTCGTGTATCATGGCCCGGACTGGTGCCACTTAGAGCGCCGGGGAACGATCGAAATTACTGGGGAATTACCGACCTATGCAAACCCACGGCACGCCGCCTGCGACCCGCAACAGCGCCACCGATCCGAAGGCCGATGTCAGCACCGCCTCGGTCCCGACTCAGGGCGGACATCTGGCCATTTTTGTCTTTGGACTGTTCTTCATCTTTGGCGGCATCACGAGCCTGAATGACATCGTGATCCCGAAGCTCAAGTTTCTATTCACGCTCTCTTATGGCGAGGCGATGCTGGTGCAGACCGCGTTCTTTGCGGCCTATTTCATCATCTCGATGCCTGCGGCCAAGATCGTGCAGCGCATCGGCTACATGCGTACCGCGGTGGTCGGGCTGCTGTGCATGGCGGCCGGCTGCCTGCTGTTCATTCCCGCCTCCTCCTCGGGCCTGTTCATCACTTTCCTGGCGGCCATGTTTGTGCTGGGCTCTGGTATCACGATCGTGCAGGTGGTGGCCAATCCGTTGATCTCGATGCTCGGCAACCCGGCGACTGCGCACAGCCGCCTGACCTTTGCCCAGGCCTTCAATTCACTGGGCACGACGATCTTTCCGTATGTGGGATCGATTCTGATCCTTGGATCACTGGCTGCGGTAGATCCCAGCAAGCTATCGGGCGCAGCGCTGACCGAGTTTCGCACGCAGGCGAGCCAGGTCATCGTGCACAGCTACATTGGATTGTCGATCGCGCTGGTGCTGATCGCAGTAGCGGTCTGGACCCAGCGCAAGAAGCTCATCGAACCCGAGAGCGAAAGCCCGAGTTTCCGGCACGCGATCGATCTGATCCGCCAGAAGCGCTTCGGATTTGGTGCGGCCTGCATTTTCCTCTATGTCGGCGCCGAGGTCGCGATCGGCTCCCTGATCGTCAATTACCTGATGCAGTCGGACGTGCTCGGGCTCGGAGCCGAAGCTGCCGGCAAGCACGTGCCGCTCTATTGGGGCGGCGCGATGGTCGGACGATTCATCGGCGCCTACCTGCTCAAGGTGATCTCTCCGGGCAAGGTGCTCGCGGGCGCGGCGACCGGCGTGATTGCTCTGTTGCTGATCTCGACCGGCACCACAGGCCTGGTGTCCGGTTACTCGCTGCTGGCGATTGGCCTGTGCAACTCGATCATGTTCCCGACCATCTTCTCGCTCGCTTGCGAAGGGCTCGGCGAGCGGGCAGCCGAAGGCTCCGGCATTATCTGCATGGCGATCGTCGGCGGCGCCGTCATTCCGCGCCTGACCGGCACAGCCGGGGATCATGTCGGTTTGAAGCTCGCGCTGATCATCCCGGCGCTCTGTTACCTGGGGATCCTGTGCTACGGCGTGTATGCGCGCCGGCCGCGGCAGGCGACCTGAGGCGGGGGATTTCAAGGCGCTTCGACTAGTCGATCGCGACGGCGAGCGACTCGGTCAGCCACGGGCTCTCGAGCCTGACCAACTCACCCGCGCGTTTGCCCGGGATCGGCATCAGCCGCGCTGAGAGCGGCTTGCGAAGGCGCGTAGCCAGGGCCGCGACATCGTGCAGCAGCCGGGCAATGTCTGCCGGCGCCACATCGCCGGCGAGCGGTATGGTATCGAGACCGCTGCCACACACGGTTGAATACAGCAGCAGCTGCTGCAAACCATAGCGGTGCTCGAGCGCCCGCTGCGCCAGCACCTCATCCTCCAGTACCGGCAGGAACAGCCCACTGTAGCCGCAGCTCTGGATCGAAAGTGACTTGAGGGCACCGGTCAGTTGCGCACAGGCCTGGAGCGTCGCGGCACTGCCAAAAGGCAGACCCGACAGTGCCTCGACCGCGGCGCCGATGCTCCGATCCAGCCCCGGTGCCGGCGAGGGATCGATGCCCAGATACCGGCACTGCTCGAGCTGTGCAAAGGCCTGCGCCTGGCGTTCGATCGGCTGCAGGACCTCATTGAGCCGCGTGCGCAGCACCGACTCGGCCTGCGCCGGATCCTTCAGATCCGCAATGATCTCGTACACCAGGCTCGCGGATTCGAGCCCGAGGGCCACGCTCTCGCTGCCTTCGTGGTACGCGACCGGAAAGAACGGCGTGCCCGCTGGGATCAGCGCTGCCGCCGCGAAGCGAAAATTGCCGCTGCCATCGGGAAAGGCACGCGAGATCGCCAGCATCGCCTCGGCCGCGCTCATGAGGTTGTGCGTGTGAACGCCCTGCGCTTCGGAGGCGATGTCCAGACTGAAGCTGGTGGAGCGCGTGCGCGCGATCAGCTCGGCCGCCCACGCGGCCAGCCCCGGGCGCGGCCCGGACTCGCGCTGGATCGTGCCGATGCTGAGCGTCACGCCGGCAGCGCTGACCCGCTGATCGAGCTGCTCGAGCACGGGCAGGCAGGCACTGAGCTCAGCGGGCGCGAGCTGCGCCACGCAGGAGCTGGTCGCGATGCGCAGCGTCTGCACCTCGAAATCAAGTGACTCAAAGTAGCTGCGGGCGCGCGCCAGTCGGGCGAGTGTCTCATCCAGCCGCGACAGATCCGAGAGATCTGTAAGCGGCAGGCCTGCGGTGACCGTGCGGATGCGCAGTGGATTCATGGACGGTTTGGCCAGATCGCATGAGCATGCGCGCGGCGGCCCTGATGCTCAGGCGCGTGCCGGATCACCACTGGCCGACGTTCGGCATTGAGGTCCACGGCTCCTCGGGCGCCAGGGCGCCGCCGTGCTGCAGAAGTTCGATCGAGATGTTATCCGGCGAGCGCACGAAAGCCATGCGCCCATCGCGCGGTGGCCGGTTGATCGTAACGCCATGGTCCATCAGGCGCCGGCAGGTGGCGTAGATGTTCTCCACTGCGTAGGCCAGGTGCCCGAAGTTGCGGCCGCCGCTGTAGACTTCCGGATCCCAGTTGTAGGTGAGTTCGACCTGCGCCTGCTCATCGCCGGGGGCGGCAAAGAAGAACAGCGTATAGCGGCCCTTCTCGTTCTCGGTCTTGCGCAGCTCCTTGAGGCCCAGTGCCTCGCCATAGAATCGGCGCGAGGCCTCGGGATCCGTGACGCGGACCATCGTATGCAGGTATTTCATCGCCGCTGACCTTTGCGCTGCCGCAGAATTCGATGGGCGCCATACTAGCGCTGTTGGCTGTTTCGGTGATACCGGCTGGCGCTGCCGCGGCACCGGGCAGTTGCTGGCGGGAACCGGGGCTTGGCACTATGCTGGCCCCACCCCTAAGTCGGTGGATCGCAGGAGCGCATCATGGCAGAGCCTGAAGTGGTCCGTACTCAGAGCGTCGAGCTGATCTTCGATGGGCAGCGCTGCATCCATGCACGCCACTGCGTGCTCTCGCGCCCGGATGTCTTTGTACCCAATGTGCAAGGGGCGTGGCTCCATCCGGAGCTGGCCACCGCCGCCGAGATTGCGGAACTGGCCCATGATTGTCCTTCGGGGGCCATCCAGTACCGGCCGCTCGATGGCAGTCCGGTAGAATCCGCGCCCAAGGTGAATCTGATCAGCATCCGCGAGAACGGTCCGCTCGCCTTTCACGCCGAGCTGCAGATCCAGGGCCAGCCCAATGCCTTTCGCGCCACGCTGTGCCGGTGCGGCGCCTCGGCCAACAAGCCGTATTGCGACGGGAGTCATCACAAGGTCAATTTTCAGGCGACCGGCGAGCCGCCGATCAAGGAATCCGCGGCGCTTGAGCCGCGCAACGGACCGCTCTCGGTCGTACCGGCGCCTAATGGACCGCTGCTAGTCAAAGGATCCATGGAGATCGTTTCAGGGACCGGCACGACGATCGCGAAGAGCACTTCGACGGCACTATGCCGCTGCGGAGCCTCGGCGAATAAGCCCTATTGCGATGGCTCGCACGTCAAGATTGGCTTCCGGTCGGATTAAACCCGACCGGAAGCCCCAACAGCGCGAGTGGGCCGCTCTTGAGCGGCTCAGAGCCGTTTCTGAAACTGCACCATCACCGTCAGCGGCTGCATCGTCGCCACCTGGGGAATAACGGTGGCTGGATACCCGCTTGGGCCGAGAATGACAGCACCGGATGAGTTCGCGACAAACTGCGCATAGCCAACGTAGCCCAAGTCGCCGAGATTGGGCTTGGCGTCGAGCAGGTTGTGCACGTTCAACGACAGCTGGTAATCGCCGCGCTCAACACCGAGCTTGAGGTTGACCAGCGAGAACGCCGGACGGGTGACCTCGGCCCCGGTGCCGCCGTTGAGCAACGACAGGCTGTCACCGGTGTAGCTGTAGTCGGCCGAGACGATGCCTTTGAGCGTATCGGTCAGCGACTGGGTGTAGACCAGACCCACCGAGGCATTCCAGGTCGGGACACCGAGGATCTGCGAGCCCTCAGCGATGCCAACCGACCCGAGCGGGCCCGGATCATTGATGTCGGTGTGCTCCCAGCCGCCAGTGAGCCGCAGCTCCAGGCCGCGAGCGAGCCTCCCGGTCGCTTCGAGCTCGGCGCCGTTGACCGCTGCCTGGTTGCCGTTGACATCAAAATAGAAGCCGCACGCCAGTGCGACCTGCTGCTGCAGATTGTCCCAGACGATGTGATAGACATCGGCCGTGATCAGCAAGCCCGGTTGCGGCTGGATCTTGGTGCCGAGTTCATAAGTCCAGAGTGTGTCGGACTTCAGATGCGCGATGTCGTCGGCGGGCAGACCCGGCTGCGCGCAGAATGACAGCACGGACTGCGCGCCGCCGGCCCGGAAGCCCTTCGAGGCCGAGGCGTAGACCATCGCGGCCTCGGTCGCCTGGTAGGACAGGCTCACCTTCGGGCTGAAGCCCGATTCGCTGTTGCTCTGCGGAACATTGGGCTGAAAGCCGTCGTTCAGGAAGCCGTTGGCCGTGTAGCCGGAATCCTGCGACAGCCAGTACTGGCGGCCGCCCAGCGTCAGGTTGAATTTGTCGAGGAATTTGTAATAGACCTCGCCGAACAGCGAAGTGTCCTTCTCAAGCCCAGGATTGGTCTGCTCCCAGATCAGATTCGTCGGCCACTCACCCGAGGTCTCCAGCCCGCTGGCGTTGGTTGGCGGAATCGTAAAGCGCGTATGCGTGTGTGAGTAATACGCACCGAAGGTACCACTCCAGTTGTGGATCGGGTCGAAGCTGAAGCGCAGCTCTTCGGTTTCCTGGTTGTGATAATGCTCGCCATCCCACAAATAGGGCTGCGCCGGAATCGTTCCGGCGGGCACGCCGTAGTAATAGTTGAATACCTGCTGCGTGCCGTAGGTCGAATCCTCGATGTCCGAAGTGTGACGATAGAAGAAGCTCGACGAGGAAACAATCTGCCAGCCGGTGCCGCTGTACTTCAGATCCAGTGACGGCAGTGCCCAGTCATCCGAGGCTTCGGGCTGGACGTTGAAGGCGCGGTTCAGCGTATAGGTTGGCGTGAACGAGGGCAGTGGCGCATAGGTCGCATCGAAGCCGTGATAGGAGGTGTCCTGGAACATGACGCGTGCGGTCGCCGCAAAATCGCTCGTGATGTTCCAGCGCAAGGCGAGCGAGCCACCGCCGCTGCCGTCGGCACCCTGGTCGCCGACGCTGATGCGCGTGACCGGCTGATTGGGATTGGTCTCGGCCGCGACCGCATTCGGATCGGAGGGGTTCGGATAAGTGCGGGTCAGATAGCCGGCATCGTGGTTTGCGAACAGCACGACGCGCAGCGCCATGCTATCGGGTATCAGCACCAGATTGCCGATGAAGTTGCCGCCGCCATCCACGCTCCCGCCACCGGATGTCAGTCCCGCTTCGCCCATGTAGCCATAGCCGTTCTGGTTAAGGTCCGGCTGCTTGGTCACCAGCCGCACATTGCCACCGAGCGAGCTTTCGCCGTAGAGCGTGCCCTGGGGACCCTTCAGGATTTCGATGTTGTCGATGTCCAGCACGCGCGGATCGACGGAGCCGGGCACCGGCGTATCGTCAATATAAAAGCCGGTCGCACCGGCGGTGCCCGTCAGGTTCTGCCCGGTAATGCCGCGAATGGCGACGGATCGGGCATCGGCGAAGCCCGTCGGGCCGCCGCCATAGGTAAAGGAGACGTTCGGTACCTTGGTGGCGTAATCGCTGAAGTTCTGGATGTTGAAGTCCTGGAGCGATTCGGCATTGAAGACCGAGATCGCCTCGGGAACATCCGCCACCGACTCCGAGCGCTTGCGCGCCGTCACCATGACGGTCTCGAGCATCTGATCATCGGCGGTTGCTGCAGCGTCTGCGGCCTGGGCGGTAGCCAACCTCGGGTAGGCCAAGCCAGAAAGCACCGCGGCGACCGCTGCGGAGAGGACAGTGGTGCGAACAGCGGCTCGCTGCGCACTACTTGCAGCGCAGGCTGAGCCTGCGATGAAGTTTGAAGTCGTGATGGAGTGCTTCATGTTGCCGTGCCCTCAGGTGCAGTAGTTAATGGCCAGGAATCCGGATGCGACCACGCCGCTCTAGTTGGCGCGGTCTAGGAAATGATTGATCGTATCGGCGACGTCGGCCGGCTTTTCCCAGAATGGGTTGTGGCCCAGCCCCTCGAAAATCTTCACCGGCGCATTCGGTAGCGCCGCAATCAGGCTCTGGCGCGCCTCGGGGCCAAAGATCGGATCGGCGCTGCCCCAGATCAGCAGCGTCGGCGCCTTCAGTTCCGGCAGCGTGCTTTGCAGATCCGTGCCGGACAGACCTTGCTGCAGCACCGCGATCCAGACCTTGAGCGGGATGCGCGCCGCATCCTGGCGCTGGCGGCGGATGAAGGTTTCATCCACCGGCGTGGGTGAACTCCACCACGCGACCATGAAATCCGAATCCGGGTCCACTGGCTCCTTGAGCTTGCGGATCTCGGCCACGTAGTCGATGCCCGGCTTCGGCGGCGGGTCGCCGGCGCGCGGGCCGCCGGTGGAGGAAATCAGCACCACGCGGGCGGTGCGCTCCGGCCAGCTCTCGGCAAATGTCTGCGCCACGATGCTGCCCATGGAGTGCCCGATGAGATCGGTCTGTGGCACGTGCAATACATCGAGCAGCAACTTGATGTCGTAGGCGAAATCGTAGCGCGTGTAGCAGCACTCGGGCTTGGCCGAGCGGCCGTGTCCGCGCAGATCGACGACGATCAACCGATCGCTGGGCGAGAGGAAGGGGATCAGCGGCACCCAGTCGCGAGCGTTGTCGGTGTAGCCGTGGATCAGGACCACGGGGCGGCCTTTGGGATCCCCCATCTGCAGATACGCCAGGCGCTCGCCGTTGCTCAGCAGCACCCGATGCTTGCGCGCCTCGTACGCATCGAGATTGATCGGGGGTGGGGTGGCTGTGGGTGTTGCCGCCCGGACGCTGCCGGCACCCGTCAGGGGGACGATGAGAAGCGCGGCGAGCACGGTCGCGACGCGGCTTGCAACGCAGCATGAGCGCATCTAGTAGCGGCACCTTGGCACTGTTGAGACGATCCCTTCCCCGAAAAGCTTTGGCGCGGGCCCGGAGTCGTTTTATACCCCGCACCAAGCTGTGCTGTTATATTATGGCACGCATAATAAAAAATCAATTGGCATGGGACGGGCGTTTTGCGCGCTTGCAGCGTGAGCCGGCAGGTCGCCGAGCAGCCCCGTTGCAGCGCCGGTTGGAATCTGGCTGCAGGCAGGCGCTTTGGGGGGAACTCAGGCATGTTCATCGAGCAGCGTTCGATCGACTACGTGCCGCTGCGCGAGCGGCATGGGAAGGTGTGGCACCTGTGGCCGATCTGGTTTACCGGCGATGCGCACCTGGCAACGCTGGCGGTCGGTGTGCTGGGCATCATGCTGGGCGGGAATCTCGTGTGGACCGCGATTGCCGTGCTCGGCGGGTGCGCCTTTGGCACCTTCTTCATGGCCTTCCATTCAGCCCAGGGCCCGCAGCTCGGACTGCCGCAGCTGATCCAGTCGCGGCCGCAGTTTGGCTACCTGGGTGCATTGCTGGTGTGGCTGGTCGCACTGGTGGCCTACATCGGCTACAACGCTGTCAACCAGCAGCTGGCGGTCCAGGCGCTGCGCGGCTTTGCGCTCACCAGTGTGCCGCTGGCCAATACGCTGTTCATGGCACTGGCGCTGCTGCTGGCGCTGATCGGCTATGACTGGATCCACCGGGCGCAGCGCTGGCTCGCCTACCTGATGCTCGCGGTGCTGGGCCTGTTCACGCTCGGCCTGCCGCTCGTGGCGCATTTCCCGGCCGAGCAGTGGGATCTGCATGCCTTCCGGCCCAGCCCGTTCCTGACCCAGTTCTTTGCCGCCGCGGCCTACCAGCTCAGCTGGTCGATTTATGTGTCGGACTATTCGCGCTACCTGCCGCGCGATGTCGGGGTACGCGCCGCCTTCTGGTGGACTTACCTCGGCTCCTTCATCGGCGGTGCCTGGATGATGCTGGTCGGGACCTTCGCCGCGGCGCTCCATCCGCTGGCCGATGTCGCGCGGGCCGCCGAGCAGGCGGCCGATGCGATCGTCCCGGGGCTGGGCAAGCTGCTGCTGGGCGCAGCCCTGCTGGGCCTGATGACGATCACCGCGCTCAATTTCTATGGCGCCTCACTCACCCTGCTCAGCATCGCCGACTCGGTGAAGCCTGCCGCGGGCGGCGCCGGCCGCCGGGTGATCAGCCTGATCGTGGCTGCGGCCGCGACCATCCTGATCACCACCACGGCCGCCTCGAACTTCATGGATCGCTTCCTCGATCTGCTGGCGCTGCTGCTCTACTTGCTGACCCCGTGGACCGCTATCAACCTGGTCGACTTCTACTGGGTCCGCAAGGGTCATTATTCAGTGCGGGAAATCTTCAATCCGCAGGGCCTCTACGGGCGCTGGAACTGGCGCGGCCTGACGGCCTATGGGGTGGGGTTCGCGGCGATGATCCCATTCTTCAGCACCGATCTTTATCGCGGGCCGGTGGCGAGGGCACTTGGCGGTGCCGATATCGCGATGCTGGTCGGGCTGCCAGTTGCCGCCCTGACCTATCTGCTGGCGTGTCGTTCGCTGGATCTCGGCGCCGAAGCGGTGCGAATCGCTGCCGCTGATCGCGGGCTCGATCCGCCGCCTGCGACGCCGTTAGCGCGCACGGACTGGCACGATACACACTAGCGACGTCAAGGCGCGCGCTTAAGGCCCGGTGATCGTGTACCCCTTGGCGCGCAGCTGTGCCAGCAGGCCTGCATCTCCGAGCAGCCGGTCCATCGGCTGCAGCGCCAGAGCCGAGGCATTCTTCTTCAGCGAATCCTCGACCGCGCTCAGCCAGTCCGCCTGCAATTGCTGCATCAGATTATTGATGCGCGCGACGCTCGAGAGCGCCTGCAGACAGGCAGTCTGCTCGTCCGGATATGGCAGCTGACGCAGTCTTGCCACATCGCCCTTCGACCAGGCCGCGGCGCGCTGCTGCATCGTGCCCAGATCCGATTCCATGCGCTCGATCATCGTCAGCAGGCAGGATTGCTCGGCTGCCGGCGGTATCTGGCTGGCATCCTTGAGCATCGCCAGCGGATCATCGATCTTGAGCTTGGCCCGATAGACCGGCACGTCTTTCTGATGCGCGAGCTTGATGACCGTCTGCGAGAGATCGTCCTCCCGGTGCGAGAGCCCCGAGGCCTCGAGTGCCCGATTGAACAACCGTCCGCCCGCCACCATCGGGCGCAGATTCTCCATCGAATCTTCGCGCGGTGCGAAGCGCTGCTTCTGGGCTTCGAAGCGGGCGTAGAGCGCCGCCGGGAGCAGCTGTTGGAGCGTGGCATGATCGGCATTGCTGCGCGTCTTGCGCCACTGCAGATAGATCCGGATCGACATGATCGGACCAAAATGCACATCGCCGAAATCATCCGGGATCAGCTCCTGCGAGCGGGCGAGCACCGCTTCGACGGCATCGGTCTGCCAGAGGAAGCGGCGCGGTAATGGCGAAAGTGTGCCCAGGATCCACACCACATGTGCCGCATCGCCCTCGCGCGTCACCTGCCACATGCGCGGCCCGGTGCGCTGGCCACTGATATCGATCTCCTCCATCTCGGGAGCCGCCGCGGTGGCGGGGGCCGGGCGCGGCGCCTGCGCCAGCGTCAGCGCGGGCAGCGCTGCCAGCAGCAGTCCGCTAAGGAGTGACAGCAGGGCGCGCAGCGGCTTGAACCTCTGCGCCCAGAGGCCTGGTATCGAGTGCCGGGTATTCAGGGGGTCTCACCGATCAGCTGGGCGATGCGCTGCAAGGCAAACAGGTAGCCCTGTGTACCAAACCCGGCAATGACGCCGGAGGCCACTTTGGAGACGTAGGAGTGATGCCGGAAGGCCTCGCGCCGATGGATGTTCGAGATATGCACCTCGATGATCGGGACTTCGCAGGCACTGAGCGCATCGAGGATCGCAACCGAGGTGTGAGTCAGTGCCGCCGGATTGATGATGATGCCGGCGGCGCGTTCGCGCGCTTCCTGGATCCAGTTGATCAGATCGTGCTCGGCATTGCTCTGCCGGCACTCGAGTTGCAGCCGCAGCGTGCCGGCCAGCGACTGGCAGCTGGCCTCGACTTCCGCCAGCGTCTCACTGCCATAGATGTGCGGCTCGCGCGCACCGAGCAGGTTCAGGTTCGGGCCGTTGAGCAGGTAGATCGTACGACTCATCCCACAGGCGCTCCATCAAGGTTGCAGCATCAGACGCAAATCAGTCCGACAAGTCAATTCACGCGCGCGGCGCCCAGCAGCGGCCGTCCCGTCGCAGTCGAGCACACGCTCGCCTCGGCCAGATAGTCATCGCCGAGCGGGCTGTGTGCGCGCTGCTCGATGATGCGGGTCTCGACCTGCGGATTACCAGCGCCGGCCCGCAGTGCGGCCGCGAGCGCCAGTTCGCGCGACACGCGCCGGGCGTGCTCGATGGCCGCTTCCGGCTCCTGGAAATCCAGAATCCCGGCCGGATCGTGGACGCGAAACAGTCTGAAGCTTGGCTGGTTCACGAGCACGGTAATGCTCTGCGATACGACACCGGCCACGGCGCCCACCGCATTGCACACCGCCGCGTGTTCCGGAATCGACAGCGCCGTGCCGAGCCGACGGGCCACTTCCGGATAGTAGGCACCGACCGGCGCGCCGATGGCCACGAGCGGCTGCGCCAGGGCGAACCCCGAGCGCAGCAGCCCCGAGAAGTTCTCGCCTGCGACCACGGCTGCAATCACCCGATCGCCGAGTACGCCCCAGTGCCCCGAGCGCGCCTCGATCCCCGGATCAATCGCCAGCGCGCTGGCCAGCAGTATCCGGCCGCTCTCGCGCAGCACATATTCATAGGTGCGCTCGCACAATTGTTCGGGCGTGACCGCAGCGCGCGCGGCGCGCGCATTGCGCTCCTCGGTCGCGAGAATCCGCGCACCGAGCTCGGCGGCTTCGCGGCTCCAGCCCTGCTGGCGTCCAAGTACGTGCATGGCATCGCTTGGCGTGAAGGCTGCAATGGTCGCCAGTCCGGCATCGGCGAGGCGGCGCAAGGCGGCCAGCGCGGCACTGCTGTGCGCCACTGCCGAGACCCGCTGCGGTTCGTGCTTCAGGGCCGAGAACACGCGCTGCTCGATCGAGGAGAGGTGCGCCGGTGCCTCGCGATCAGGATTGCGCAGCGCATACTGCGAGGCGTGATCCGGCAGCCGATCGAGCGGCGCGACCACGCGCAGATCAGTGAGCACGCCGGGGAAGCGGTGGGCCAGCAGGCTCAGAGGCATCGCCTTGCGCGGCCCAACGCGCAGCTGCAGCTCGCGATCAAAGCGCACCTCACTGTCGCCTCCGAGGCCACAGGTGCGGACATCGACCGCCTCGACCATCGTGCGCCAGCCACCGATCAGCGCGCCCTCGGCATTGATGGCCGGGCGACCGTCGCGCACGATCGCCACATCAGTGGTCGTGCCACCCATGTCGGAGACCACAAAGTCCTTCAATCCGGTCAGAAAGCCGGCGCCCACGACGCTCGCCGCCGGACCCGAGAGGATGGTCTCGACCGGATACTCGAGCGCGACCTCGGCCTTCATCAGCGAGCCATCGCCCTTGACGATCATCAGCGGTGATTGCACCGCCTCGGCCGCCAGCACGCGCCGCAGGGCCTCGATCAGGTGACGGATCTGCGGCGTCAGGCGGGCATTGAGCGCGGCGGTCAGCGCGCGGCGCGGCGCATCGAGCTTGGCGCTCAGTTCGTGCGCGCAGGTCACGGGCTTGGCGCTCAGTGCGCGGATGCGCTGGCGCGCAATCAGTTCATGCGCGGGGTTGCGTACCGAGAAGCGCGCCGCCACCGCAAAGGCTTCGATGCGCGGGCCGAACTCCTGCACCGCCTGCTCGATGGCCGCGACATCGAGGGCTTCGGACTCTTCCCCGGTCGCATCGTGGCCACCGCGGATGCGCACGATCTGACCGCCGCCATCGCGCTCCAGGCCCGAGCGCTCGACCATCGCCGCATCGAAGCCGATCACGAGCGTGCAGATCGGGCTGAAGCGATTCTCCACCACGGCGTTGGTGGCGAGCGTCGTTGAGACCGACACTAGGCTGATCTGCTCGCGCCGGGCACCCGCCGGCAGCATCGCGAGCACCGCGCGCAGCGCGGCACTCAAGCCGATGGCCAGGTCCCAGGGCGTGGTCAGCGCCTTGGCGCTCGCAATGACGCGCTCGCCATCGGCAAGCAGCACGGCATCGGTGAAGGTGCCCCCGGTATCAAATCCCAGCCAGAAGCCCTGGGGCGGCACGAGGCCTTCGCTCATCATCCTGCATCCTGAATCGGGTCGATGGAGTCGGGGCGTGGAATCCTCCACGGCCTCCTCCGGTGCCCCGCAGGGGCGCCGGCAGCGCGCAGAATAGCATGCGAGCTTTGGCGCTCCTGCCTGGGGGGCACTCGTGCGCTGCTCTATATATAGAGCGCTGCGCGCGCGACCTGTCAGCCGCTCGACATAAGCAGCGACCAGCCGCGCGCCCGCCTGAGGCGTGGCAGCTGAAGGCTGCTATTTCTGTGAACGGCGACCACTTTAGGACGTCATCGCGCCGCGCCGCTGCGCGTTGTCATGGATAAGCTGTGCCGCAGGAGCCCATTGTGCCCGCGCTCCGGGCGTGCCCCCGCCATCGGGCGGGGGTGCAGGCCAGGCGAGCAGGAGTAGGTCAGGTGAATGCTGCGATGAAAAGCCTGTGGCGATGCCTGGCAGTGCTGCTGGTGATAACAGGGGCTGGCCGGGCAGCGTTTGCTGACGGACTGTACGTGGTGCAGACGCTGCGCGCGGGTGGCTGCGGCGGCCTCGTGCCTTCGGCGCAAGCGCTGCAGAAGAGTTCGACACTCGATCAGGCGGCGGCGCAATGGGCCGGCGGCCACGCTGCGGATGCGGCCATCGAGCACAGCGGCTATCACGCGCAGCAATGGGCCACGCTCCATTACCGCGGTGCTGACAATCAGGCTTTCCAGCAGCTCCGAAATGCCGGCTGTCGCAACGTGCTTGGCGCGACACTGCGCGACATTGGCATATATCACCAGGGCCAGGACACCTGGCTTGTGATGGCGGCTCCGGGCCGCGATGCCGGCAGCGCCGCGCCGCTTGCGATGCCGCGCACCCCGGCGATCGTGGCGGCGACGCCCACGGCGCCCGCGACGCACACGAGTGCGCCGGCCACGCATGTGGCGGCCGCGCCGGCACCGATCGATGCCTCGCGCGTACTCAAGCTGGTCAATGCGGCGCGTGAACATGGGGCGCTGTGCGGTTCGCGTTCCTTCGCGCCGGTGCCGCCGGTGCGGCTCTCGGATCAGCTGGCCGATGTGGCCTATGGTCATGCCACCGACATGGCGGAACACAATTATTTCGAGCACGAGGATCTGCAGGGCCACACGCCGGCCGATCGCGTCAAGGCGGCCGGGTACGCCGAGAAACTGGTCGGTGAGAACATTGCCTATGGGCCGACCTCGGCCGATGAGGTCGTGCAGGGCTGGCTCGATAGCCCGGGGCACTGCGAGAACATCATGGATCCGCGCTTTGCCGAGATGGGCATAGCCTACGCGCCGGGGCGCGTGCAGCGTCACGGTCTGTACTGGGTGCAGCTGCTGGTGGCGCCGCGGGTCTAGCACGAAACTTTTCGGATTGATTCGCAGCGCCCGCACAGGCGCGTTACCGAGCTCCTGAGCAAGCGCCTGTGAGAGCGCACGCTGCCGGCTCGTGCCCCGGATGGTGCTAGACGCTGAGCTTTGGGCCGAAGATAATCGGCCAAGATTGCCAGGCAGGCTAAAGTCCATGGATGGAAATGAACTCGCGCACAGCACCGTGCTGCATGAGGCTGCAAGCCCTGTGTGTGGCTCCGGCAGGCTTACAGGTGCAGCAGAATCCAATGAAGATGTACGCGCCAGGCGAAGCCATGGCGGATGCCTCGATTGGCGCAGTTGGCCACGAGCAGCCTTGAGCGGAGCGGCGCACTGATGCATGCCTCAACAGTGCCTGAGCCACTCTGGCGTCTGGTGAGCGAGCACGCAGACTCCTACGCGCCACATTACCCGCCCGCCGGCAACGCGGATCACGGTCCGATGGCCTTTCTGGCGCTGCACGGCCTTGGCATGGATGTCGCCCGTATCGAGCAGTTTGCGGCCCGATACCAGCGCCGCCTGATTCCTCAGGAGCCGCCGCTGGAGCTCGTCAATGAGGAGAACTGGCGCCATTACCTCGGCCGCCCGGAGGCCTATCCGGCGCTGCGAGCATTCTTCACCGCCCAGATTCAGTTGCATGGCTGGCAAAGCGCGCTGGCCCAATACCTACCGCTACTGGTTTCCGGGTGGGTCAAGGACGCATTCCACCCGCTGATTCGACTCGCCTACGGCATCGAGTTTTCGATGCCCTCTGAAATCGCTGCTGGCCTCGCGTATCTGACGAGCGTGGGCAACGACCCGCAGCTTGCTGCCGTTGCCGAGCGCTCGGCTCGGGATGAAGATCCCAGAGCCTATTTCGAATCCTTGCAGGCCTTCCGAAACGCTTTCTTTGTCGGGGGCAGGTTCAACGCCCGCTATCGAGCCGCGACTCGCACGGCGGAATTACGCCCCGCCGCTGGGCGTCCTGAAGAAACATTGAGGCACTTGAGCCGCTGCGGGCTGGAGGTATTCCATTCGACCCACGATTTCTTTGCCTTGCATCTGGTCACCGCCAGCCATGCGTTTCGAGTCTGCTCGCCATGGGCCGGGCCCAACTGGAGTGCGCTGTTCAGCGTCGGGATTGCCGCGGCCTATCTTGCAATTGGGGCGCCGCCTTTTGCCGTGCTGCCGGCAGCAGCAGCGGAACTGCCACTGGAATTGCTGTCCATGGACAATGACGAGCACGACATCAAGATCGCCTATAGCTCGCTGATGCAGTCCCGAACCTTGAATGAGCCAACCTATCAGTGGGTGGCTGCGCAGTATCTGAGCGGGCGCCATCTGGCCGCAACATGAAATCCCGCGCGCTGCGCGGGCACACGCGACGGCGATAGGGTGCACGTCGCAATTGAAGGTCCGCCAGTCAGAAGATTGGCTTCAGGAACATCCGGCCGTACGCGATGAACGCCATGAGCAGTCCCAGTACGCTGCTCAGGATCGTAGGCGTGATCTCGCGGTACTTGACGTGTACGCCGACGAACACGAGGCTCTCGACCGCCAAGACTGTAGCAGCCAGGATCGTCAGCGGCGGCTGCCAATGGAACGCATCGGGGACGATGAGCCCGACCGTGCACACGAGTTCCAGGATGCCGAGGGTCGTCCAGGCTTTCCGCGGCAACGCGCCAAAAGATGGGACGTCATGGCTTACTTTGTCGAACATGAAGACCTTCATGACGCCCGATGATCCGTACATGAGCGCGGCGAGGACCTGCAGAACCCACAATACTATGTTCATCGTATATCGCTCGGCTCCAGCTGCAGCCTGACACAGCGCGTCCCAAGCCCTTCGAACTTCGTCGCGTGCTGTTTCTCACCAGTTCTTAAGCATGGTAGTGGCAGTTTACTGGCCGGCCGGCGAGCTGCCGTATAGAAACGTGAGCGCATCTGGGAGCCGTTTGGCCCACGCAGCCTCGGTGTGATGAGCGTCGGAGTCGATTACGAGGCGTAGTCGGGTCTCGTCATAGCCAGCGGCTTTAAAATTGGCCTGAACCTGGCGAACCAGCCCGACCATCAGGTCGTTAATGACCGGATCGTCGGCCTCCTTGCCACCGAAGCCAATAAATACGCGGTTCGGTCTTGCCACCAAGGGGGCCGTGTCGCGTACGAGTTGCCCCATGCCGACGTCGAGTGATGCGCTTTCGATGAGACCGAAGCCAAATTGATTCGGCTTCGCCAGTAGCGCGTACAGGGTCGCGACGCCCCCGTAGGAAGAGCCCCCGAGGCCGGTGTTATCGTGTCCCCGCAGCGTTCGGTAGCGCCCGTCTACCAACGGCATCACCTCGTCGGTGAGGAAGTCCGGGAACTTTTTCCCGTTTGGATCCGGCATGTCGGGGTCACCGAAGTAGTCCTTGTACGGCAGGTACTCGGCGGGTCGATCCTTGCCAGCGTGGTCAATGCCAACGACAATCAGGGGCGGTATCTTATGCTCGCGGATCAAGCGGTAGACGGTTTCATCGACCTCCCACTCGTGGTGACTGACCTCGCTTAGGCAAGCGTCGAAAAGATTCTGCCCGTCGAGCAAATACAGTACTGGATACTTTCGTGTGGAGTTCTCCGGGGCGTCGTAACCTGGTGGAACGAGCACGCGGATCGTGCGGGTATTGCCGAAGATCTGGCTCATCAGCGAATGCAGGCGCAGGTCGCCCGTCACGGTCGATTTGCATGGCGCCGTCGTGCCTTCGGCGAGCGAGACGGCAGCCAGCACTTGGCAGGCACATAGCAACACGCAGTAGCGGATGATCCGCTCGAACATGGATGCCTTAGGGTGGCCGCTGACACTGGGCGTGCGCGGCGGATGGCTTCGATTCAAAGCCTCGGGCCGGCTCAGCGGGTTGCGCGCCTCCCTCAACAGGCGGCGCCACTGTGATAACAACGGTGCTTGTCGGATAGCCATTGATCAAGTATACGTCCACAGCTTGGTGCCCTAGGTGCCGATTTCTAAAACCGCGGAGCGCCACCCTGGGCCGCGCCGGTCGGGAGCGACGCTGGCCGATTCCGGCGGCGAGTTGATATTGTGGACTATAAGATCTCTGTCTAGCTTGGCCGAGAATGGCCATAAAGTATGGATGAGAGGAAAACATCCTTGGGCAGGAGGGCCGGATGACCAGGTTCATTATCGCGTGCTCGATCGCATTTCTGAGCGTCGGAACAGCGGGCGCCTCAGAGAAGGCCGACGTTATGGCAGTCGTACATCAAATGGTGGATGGATTTAACAAGGGAGACATGAAGTCGTCGCTGGCGGCTTGCGCCGATCAGGCTGTGGTTGTGGACGATACCCCACCTCATGTGTGGCAGGGTACGGGGGCGTGCGCCGCGTGGAACGATGCATACCAGGCATGGGCCAAAAGCAATGGCATAACCGGGGTTTCCGAGACAATCCGTAAGGTGCGGCACATCGACATCGGCGGTGACTTTGCCTACGTCGTGCAATCGGTAGGTCTCTCATGGATTGAGAAAGGTAGGCCATTGTCCGAGAAAGCCGTTGAAACTGTAACACTGAGTAAGACCTCTGCAGGTTGGCGCATCACTGGATGGGCGTGGGCCGACTTATAAAAACGGAGCATGTCGGGGGAAACTCCCAGGCGCCGCGGCGCTGTTGCTGGCGGCTTTGACGGACCCAGTTCAGTGCATTTCGTCCCCGCTTATGGCCGACATCCGCCCGTCGTCTGGAAACCATTCAGGTTCATGTCGGGTGGACGTTGTTGATCGATCCCCCATTCTCAACCTCATATGGCCAAGACTGACTTGGTTGAATAGGGCCGCATTTGAGCACGCCCGGCCTTTCAGAGATGCCCACTTAGTACCAGGCCGCAAGTAAAATGAATTGGGGAATCCTTGCTTCAGCGACAAGCCAGGTCGCGCAAGCCAGCGGGTGGCTCATTGCCGATGAAAGGGTCCGCGTGATCACCTGGACTTGGCGTTGCGGGCTACTTAGGAATCACCAGATCGACGCTGAATCCGGGCGCAGTTGACAGCGACACTTTGGCCGGCCGCGGGCATGGCATATCCGCGAGGCTAAAGCGTTTTTCCAGCGTGTATTGCTGTTGCTCGATGTCGGTGAATTGATCATCAAGGATCTCGGCGTTGACCAGGGGCATGCGCTGACCGGACTCATCGATCTGGCAGGGTCCCCACTTGAGCGTAAATTTGTGATTTGAATTGGTGCCACCGTACAGTATCGTCACGACTAGTTCATTGGTCGCGCGGTCATAGTGGCTGGGACCGAAATTATCGGCGCTCGCAGGGCGAGGCATCGCAAGTATGCACGCTAGCGGCGCGAGCCCACAGATTGCGAGAAGTCGATGAGCTGTAGTGGACATGGTTACTCGCAGTTCAGATCTTTAAGTGTCTTAGCTTAGCAGCGCGGCCAACCGGCCAGATTGGCAACTTGCTGCCTTAGAGCTTATCCACTTTGGAAGATGACGGTTGCCTGTCGTATGGGATTATTGCCTGGCGCCTCACGGACTTCCACGGGGCCTGGTGTTACTGAAACCTCTAAGCGGCCGCTGGCTTCGTCAAAGGTGAGCCCACTCACCGTGCCCTTCTGAGCAACAACCCTGGGTCGCCGCGTTGCGTAGCCAAATAACCGCACAGATGATTCTTGTGGAGCAAACGTAACAGTAGCGGTCACGCCGTTCTGCCCGTCAGCAAGGGAGGCAATGCGCTTCCTGCCATCGGGCACCAGTTTGCCCTCATCACCGAACAGTGCAATGCCTGAGCGTGCCACAGAAACCAGAACATAGTAGGCGGTGCCGCCCGGCGCAAGATCAATCGCGAAGGGCTCCGATGCACCCACGCGTCGCGCGCTGCGAGCCCCGGTGTCATAGAGATATGCATCGTGCGTTATTCCCACTTGCGAGGCGGTGATCGTGATGCTTGTCGCTTTTGAACTGCGGGCGTAGGCGAGCACATAGGAGGTTCGCAACCCGCCGTGGTTGGTGTGGGCCGCGGCAATCATAGGCGTCTGCGAGTCCATAACATCGGAGGCGCTCGTGCCCATGGCATCTGCAACGTACGCGGCATCGATAGGAAGCAGCGGTGAATCGGGTTTGATGATCACGCCGTCCAGCCGCACCGCTCTTAACAGATTCTCTTTGCTTTCGCTTCCGATGCGGTCGCCGATTCCGACCATGCCCGCCGATAGCGTTGCGAGCAGGATATTGTCGGTTTCGCTGCTCATAAATACGTCGGTCCAGGGCCAGATCCCGAGGGCGCTCGCCAGACGCGAGGTGTAGAGGAAGTCATCCCACTTCGAGCGGGTCAGACGGTCACCGCTGGTACGAATCGTCGTCAGGTTCCCATAGCGCGAGCCCTGAAGAAAATGGCGCGGTAGCGGCATGCAGTATTGAAGCGATACGCCCTTGGCTTGCGCCGCATGCGCCATGCCGTCTGTGAATGCATCACCGGCTTTAAGCGTCGTACCGAGGGCCGGTGAGGACTGGTAGATCACATTCAGCCAATCCTGCTCATAGGTCAGGACATTGGCCGAGGCGATGTACGCCATGATCTGATTCCACCATCTTGGATCGATGGCAGCGACGCCTGAAATATTGAATTGCTGATGATAAGGGCTTTCGGGATCAATCCAGCGATTGTGGGTAATAAGCGGCAGCTGGAGTTCGCGCTGAAATTGGGCCAGACCTCTCGGAAAGAGCGCCGGATGCGCCTGATAAGCAAGCAGACCGCCATATCGATTCCATTCGCCCAGAGGAAGTGCCGCATTCTTAGGCTGCAACGGTTCCCCGCCGGGCCCTGTTAGCGACTTGAAGTACCACCAGCTATCAAGCTGCAGATACCCCAGGGGCACGCCCTCGGCGCGATAGCGCTCAACCAGAGCCTTTAGCGTGCCCGCGTAGCCGAGCTTCTGATCGTAGTCGTAGTAATAGGTGGCGCCGTTGTCGGTCCAGTAGCCTAAATAGCGCAAGCCCACATCGGCATCGTTGGCGGGACGATGTGCGGCCTCGAGTTCGGTGAGCGCCGTGCCCCAGTTCTCCCAGGCTGCATTGACGCCCATGCCGAAGGCCATCAATGTCGTATGCCGGAAGCCTGCCGGGAGATCGGCGAGTCCCGCGTTTAGCCCACTCGCAATCGTGGCAATACCATCACCGTACATGCTTGCGACCATGAAATTCGATGCGGGCGACAGTACGACGGCATGTGAAGCATCGTCGAATAGCAGCCACGGCGTGCCTGTTTGCTCCAGGGCAAAACTGTGCGGGGCGAACTCAGTGTTCCTATAACTGAAGTGATGCAGGTTCTGCGGAAACGCGGTGAACTGCGGAAAGCGGACCGCCGCGGCAGAGGCAACCGGGGCCGCATAGGTGATCCCGAACAGCACGATGGCCCGGTCGAGGTAAGTTCGGATGGTTCCCCGGAGCGGCACCTGCTGGCGCCAGCTAAGCTGCAGTTCCTTGTACGCGCCCAAGCGGTCGCGCCCGGTGACAACCCTGACCTTTGATGTGCTGCTGCCAAGCTGGCCGGCGAAGGTCCAATTCAATTCCTGGCTGCGCACCTCGTAGCGACCCGTCACCTGATCGACTGTGGCGATAATTCCGGCAGCGCTCTCTACCGATGACTGCGAGGCATGGCAGGGCAGCGCCCAGAGCGCGAGCGCAACGAGGAGCAAGGAGATGTGAGCCCGTGACCGGCGCGGCAGGCGCCGCCGGCAGTCGGTAGGTCCCGCAATGCTGTCTCTAACCATCTGGATCACGGGGAAGTGTGGGCTTAGCCCGTGGTCCAGAGCGGAACCTGCTTGGATGCCGCGACAGCGGCCAAGCGCGAGATCGTCTCTGACGCCTGGCAGGCGGCTTCGAGTACATTTTGCGGGGCCTCCTGGGCAGAAACACTGGCAACTGCCGGTTGCATCTCCGACATCGCTGCGCGGACGGCGGTTATCTCGTCCACAAGATGGTAAACCGAGCCATATCGATCGAGCCGCCCGTCCCAGTTCGGCTCCTCGATTATCAGCTGCCGCTTGTAGGGCAGCCAATAATTCGCTCCTAACAGTAAGTGTGGAAACTTGCCGCCGAACCCACGGCGAGATGATTCGTCAAAGGCCTCATCAAGTTCCTGGAAAGCTGGTTCCCCGCGGCCAATTAATGTGCCGAGCTCGGATCTGCCACGTTGATCAAGCACTGCGGCCGCGTATCGAAACATCACGTCGGCGCTGACGGCGACATCCTCGGAGATTTCGAACGTACTGCCCTCATCCCACGCGAGTTCCTCGCCCAACTGATCGCGGTACTTGGTTGTCAGCCGTCTGCGCCATGCAACAATGCTTGGGGAGTGGAAGCGGACAGGTCCGTCACCCACGTGAGTGCCCAAAACCTCCGCAATGGAATCCGCCGCCGAGAGGCTAGCTTTCACCAGCGGCCGAGTGGTGAGGCCAGACATGTCCATTTGGACTACCCGGTGCAGCGGTGAAGCAGAATGGCCAACGCCCATAGGGACACGCCTTTGATTGCAATTGCTCTGGCGGGAGCGCCTTCAGGAGTCAGTCCGCCGCCCGCTTGGCGGGGGGCCTCTATTGCTATATCGTCCCCCGAGCGGCCGGTTGGTGGCAACTTTTCGCTGGCAAGCGTCCTCTGAGCGCGGCAACGGCATGGCCGTGAAATTTCTCAATCGCGGCCGTAAATAAAACAGTTTCGAGCCCTATGAGCTGGTCCAAACTGGTATGTATGGCGGGGAATCTTGATGCTGCTACTGTGGATCGACTTTTCCAGCTTGCGCTGAATGGAAGTCGCGCGGCTTGGCGGTCGGTCAATCCGTAGCCCGGATAAAGGCTGCCGTGGAGATCCGACGATAAATCGGGGATGATCAGTCGGCGCTGGATGCGCTCGTTACCGAAGAATAAAGAATTAAGGGGGGTCATATGCGCCACTGCCATGGATGGTTAGGGACAATCGCGGCTCTACTATTTGGATATCTTGCCCTGCCGGCATACTCCGCAGCGCCCGAAGAGGCTCCTTCGTTCGAAGCCTACGGTCGCTTGCCAAGCCTCGAGCATGTCACGCTGTCCCCGGACGGGACGCGCATTGCCCTAGCCAGAACAACCGAGAATCAGCACTTGGTATTCGTGCTGAATCTCGCTGATCACAAACGCCTGGCTGCAATCGACCTGGGTAGCGCTCCGGACAAGCTCCGCGCCTTGATTTGGGCGGATAACAACCGGTTGCTGATCGTTGCTTCGAGAACCACCGCGCTGAACTTCGTGACAAACGCGCGCGGCGAGTTTTTCGACCTGATAGCTCTCGATGTGGGTACGGGGCGGACCTATGACGCGATGGATTTCAAGACTGGCGTTGGCGATCCTGGTCACGGTAACTTCATAACTGCGTGGCCAGAAATTCGCGTGGTGAATGGCGAGACCCGTGTAATCGTGCGTTGCTTTACCGCTTCGGGCGATGCGGGCGAGCTCCACCTGACGACGTACAGTGTCGCTCTGGATCGCCGCCATGGTGATTTGCTCGCTCGCGATAACGATTCCCTAGGTAATGGACTTTATGACGAAAGCGGAAACCACATCGCGAACGCGGCGTACGTGGAGGGCATGGGAAAATGGCTGATGCGACTTCGAATCACCGGGCGCATGCGCGATGTCCTGACCGGGCCTCCCACGGCCGACTTTCCTGAGCTCGAAGGGATCAGCCCGGACGGCGGGAGTGTTTGGATCAAGGCGCGGGAAGGCGGGGTCAATCACTGGCGTGCGATCAGCCTGCAGGATGGGTCAGTCGGTCCGGATCTGCCTGACTCAACGCATTGGGACTGGGTCCTGACCGATCGGATCACTGGGCGCATCACTGCGGCGATGACTGGTGGCGATTATCCGGTGTATCACTTTTTTGACCCGGAACTACAGCGGCACTGGACTTCAGTAAGCGCAGCCATGGCTGGGTTGAGTCCGATACTTATTTCCGCGAACGACCGCGGCAGCAAGCTCATCGTGTCGGCGGCTACTGAGACAGGCCCGCGCTATGTGGATGTCGACCTCGATACAGAGCAGATCGAGCCGATCGGATTTATGTACGCCAACATCCCCTTAGTTGCCGAGCAACGCCCGGTCAGCTATCCCGCCTCGGATGGCCTGAATATCTCCGGATATCTGACACTCCCACCCGCTCGCCCTGCGACACGATTGCCGCTCATTGTCTTTCCTCATGGTGGACCGGCAGCTCGAGAAACCCTGGGATTTGACTGGTGGGCCCAGGCGATGGCCTCGCAAGGTTATGCGGTGCTGCAGTCAAATTTTCGCGGCTCGACCGTGACTGTCGCTCTTGAGGAAGCGGGCTATGGCCAGTGGGGTCGGAAAATGCAGACCGATCTGTCCGATGGCGTGCGCTACCTGGTCGCGCAGGGCATCGTGGATCCTGCCCGGGTGTGCATCGTGGGCGCCAGCTACGGGGGCTATGCGGCACTCGCCGGAGTGGTCTTCGAGCCTGCGGTGTACCGCTGCGGTGTATCGGTGGCAGGCATTTCCGATCTTCGCCAAATGTTCAAATGGATCAACACCCGTCACTACGATGCCGACAGTCCCGTGGTCCGGGACTTGGAACGCTGGACAGGTGCCAGCAGGCCTGAGGACAGTTCACTCGACAACATCTCACCGGCCCGGCATGTGGAGGCGGTCAAGGCGCCGGTGCTGTTGATCCATGGACGCGATGATTCAGTCGTTCCCTATGAGCAATCGACGCTCATGGCAGAAGCGCTACACAATGCCGGCAAGCCATTCGAGCAGGTGGATTTGAAGAAGGAGGACCACTGGTTGTCTAGTAGCGAGACGCGGCTGCAGATGCTCGGAGCGACCATCGCCTTTCTCAAGGCCAACAATCCACCGTGAACTGTGCGGCAGCGCTTCTAGAGGAGAGCCATTTTTAAATGCGCCGAACTAGTTAAGGAAACTCTGACAGTCGTCTTCGCACTCTTTGGACCGACCCTTCCTGATCATGGGAATCTCTGCGTCACAACCGAATGGCGATAATCGATCCCGGTCGGCAATTAACTGACACCGATTCTTGGCTTTTTGGGAATCGGCAGCTCGAGGAGGAATGATGAGCAAGAAGGCATTCATTGTGAGCATCGATGAGATCCAGCAAAACTTCGTGTTCTGCGAGCCCTTCGTCGGAGCTTATACAAATAAAGTGACGATGTCTGACGGCACGATCGTGCCATCAATGCCGCGAGCGGCAAGTGGCGGCGGCGTATGAAACGGCTCGATCACCACGCGCCGCGATGTGAACGCGTCATAAATCATCACCGCGGCCCCGAGGCCAATTGCGGTAGCAACGAGCACCAGGAACAGTTGGAATCCAATTCGTAGGCGCAGACCGAAGCGTCGAATGTCTACTTCACGAGCCTGCCCATGTAGGAAGTGCAGACGGGCTTCGTGCTCCTCCTCCAAGTGTCGTTTCTGAACTTTTAGTAGCTGAGACTGATGAGCGAGAAAATCGTCGGTCTTCCGAGCGACGCCGGGGTCGCTACCTGCCAGCTTTGCGGTGATGGCCGCAGCAAATGCCTCTATACCAACAAGTGGCTCCGGAGCCTCCACTTCTGGTTTCTCCTCCTCACCCCCGAGCGCTCCTTCAAGCAAGCCTTCAGCCATCTGAGTCTCCGGCTTCTGAATATTGGGCCATGCTGGTCTAGGCTTCTCGCCTTGGCAACAATCGACAGCTCGCGGGCAGTAATTTCGGCATAGCGACCGCCAAGTAATGGCCGACGACTGCCCATCGTCGGCATCGGATTCGAGTTCATAGCCAGAAAACATCGTTGACGGAAACACGACCATTTTCAACCCCCTTTAGGGGCCGCGAATGCATTTTCACAGGTATTCGGCCCAAGACTGATCGACCCGACCATTTGTGCCCGTACATGGCCGGGTCCGCCGTCATCCAATGATGCTGCTATTGACCCATTTCAGTCCTCGGCGACCGGCGGCTACGCGGCATTTCGCACGCAGACAGCCGCGGCAAAGCTTTGTCAGCCAGGTGGCTTGCCCGTAAAAACGGCAAATTGAGCATCGAACGCCCGCTTGTAAGCGGGCCTCGCTTCGGCGCGAGCGACATAGCCGCAGAGATTCGGATAGCCATTCAGCAAGCCGGAACGTTTCAGCCTCTGCAGCACATGCACCATCATCAGGTCGCCGGCGCTGAACGCACCATCGAGCCAGTCAGCATCACCGAGGCAATCGGACAGCTGCTTCAGCCGGTTGCAAACGCGACCCTCGACTAGAGGCATGCGCTCCTTGGACCAGGGTTTGTCGCCCTCAAGCAGTCTGGCTGTTGCTAGCTCAAGGATCGGCGGCTCGACAGTGTTGACCGCCGCAAACATCCATGTGATTGCCTGTGCCCGGGCCCTGGCGTCGTCCGGCAGCAGACCGGCATGGTGGTCGGCGATATGGAGGATGATCGAGCCAGTTTCGAACAGAGCGAGATCGCCCTCTTCATAGGTCGGTATTTGCCCGAAAGGATGAAGCGCGAGGTGCGCGGGTCCCTTCATCTCGGCAAAAGAAAGAAGACGGACTTCGTAGGCTTGTCCAACCTCTTCAAGCGCCCAGCGAACGCGCGTATCACGTGCCAGTCCCTGGCCGCGATCAGGCGACGCCGCAAAAGCGGTAATGGTGGGAATCAACTGAATGCTCTTGGTAGCGGCATAACGCCGTTGTGTGTAACGAAGTTGCTGGCACTGTCTGATTTCCTCGCCACTGGTCGCTCCACCGGCCCTATTTAGCAACGCATTGTGTACGTCTGCAACCGAGCGGGCAAACCAAGTGGCTCAATGTCTCAAAGTGACCGGCAGCTACCGGTCGTCCGAATGCAATTCGGTTCGTTGTCGAAAGACGGCGTCGATGGAAAAACCACCATTTTGAGCCCCTCTAGGGGGCGCGTGTGCATTTGCCCAGGCATTCGGCCTACTATCACGGCGGCCTCAACCGGTCGACGCAACAGTCGCGTAGATGTAGTGTGGATCAGCGAAGCGGCAAGGCTTTCTAGCTGCTTGATTGTCGCTGACCTGTGTAGACCCTCTTAATTTTGAGGGACTCCATCATTGATCTGGGCGCAATCCATTCGCAGAACGCCCTGGTCGTTGAACACAAGCCCGTAGAATCGGAGGGTGCCGCCAGTCGCGACCGACGTAGAGTTGAGCATCCGTGTGCTGCTGTCGACGTACACCTGCACTACATCGGGTTGGGTTACTAGCGTCGCCTGTCCAGGTAGCGCTGCCAGAATGACGAATGGATCGTAATTCGCGAGCTCAACAGAATAGATCGTGAAGTTGCCACTGACGCTACTTCCGAGGACTATGCCGTCGATTGCCTGAGGCATCAACGTAATAGTCGTCGCAGGCGCGTAATACTGCAGTCCGCAACACGTAACGAACGCCGGGGATGAGAGATAGACGTTCTGCCCGGCAACCATGTTGGCCGCATTAAAAGTTGCCGCGAAGGGTAACTGCTGCAGATTCGTCAACTGTCCTGAAATATTAAACATCGTGCTGCTGAAGTCATAGGGTTCCAGATTGACCAAACCATCTGTACCCTGGCCTGTAACCGGCTTGATCGTGACGATGGGAACCGCCTGATTGTAGACCGAGACAATAGGTCCTCGGCGCACATCCACGGCAGCGCGGTCTGCAACGGAAACGCGCGTCGCGTGGACCGAGCCGTCCGCCTGGATCGCGCCATCGATATCGACGAACATGCCGACTGCCAATGAGGCGAGATCATCAATTCCCTGCAGTACGGTGCCTGAATCGGTGCTTACGTTGAGGTTTGTCGCCGGCTCGGACATTAATTCAGGTCGCTGCACCTCGAAGCTGCCGGAGGCGGCACTTACCGCTGTAATCTCGCCCTCCAGCGATAACACCGTATTGCTCGGGGAGCCGAGCGTGGCGTGGGCGATATCGAAGGAGCTCAGGGTGAAGGTCGGCGTAATCGCGTAGCTCGCTCCGGATGCGCAACTCGATAAGCTCGCGGACTGATCAGTCAGCATCCGGAGTGTCAACCCCGTGGTGTCACCGCTGACCACAATGGGTGTGGGCAGGTTCACAGTGACGAAAGCTGGTTGCACGTAACCATAGGCATATGTGCTGACCAGCAGTCCGCCTTCCGTATTGATGCCTACGCAGGTGAATTGCGTGTTGCCCACGGTCACTGTCGCCGACGTGTAGGTGTCCTGAGGGAGCGTGCCTGTAATCATCGGTTCGACGAGGCCATTCAGGTGAATAAACTCGGCCCCCATCGGTTGGGACAGCAAAGTCACCGATTTGCCACTGTAGTTGGTCAGAGTAATGCTCTGAAGTACGGCCCCGAAATCTGTAAATTGATCATTGGCGTTGCTCGAAAGAACGACGGTCACGTCCGTGACCGTCGCCGCGGAACTGCTGGAGGGCGTGCTAGAGGCTCCACCGGAGCTACAGCCGGCCATCAGGCCACCCCAAGCGAGCCACGTTATGGTGAGCAAGGCATACTTAGCCGCAGGTCTTGCGGGGGTAGTCATCGGAATCAATGCTACCGAGCGGCACTTCGTGCAAAAATCCATTTTGGCACCTCCGGTGTTCGCGCTCGGTATACGCCAGCTGCGCCGGGCGATGCTGAGTATCCGGTGGTGGCGGGGCGACAAAAAAAACACCAATTGCCGCGTGTCCGGCGAACACCGGTGCCGGAGGTCGGGTTCCTTTTCAGTTATGGTCGTAGTACGGAATGATTTGGCGCAGAGCGAGATTGGGATAAAAGCAGGAAGGCTCCACAATGCGACGACGTATTGAAACTCTGAGATTGCTGGGATACGCGCTGCCCTTTGCGCTTGCTGGGTGCGCGACGGGATATCAGGCACATGGTATTACTGGCGGCTATTCCGAGCGACGCATCAGCGACAGTGCCTATGTCGTCACTTTTAACGGCAATGGTTTTGCCTCACACGACCGCGTTTACAACTTCTGGCTCTACCGTTGTGCGGAGCTGACGCTAAGCCGCGGCTATGCCCTGTTTTCAGCTCGCGCGGACCAGGCAAGTGCTCAGAGCGCATCGGAAGATACCCGGGCACGACCTGCCGTATACCGTGGGACAGAGGGCGCGGCACTTACCAATGTGGCCTTTGTCCCTATGTTTATTCCGGAACGGACCCCTACAGAATGGGTCGTTAGTTCCACCGTATTGATGTATAGGGCGCCGCTGGCACCAGAGGTGATTTGGGCGCTAGACGCCCAGAAGATCCGAGACGCACTCAAAACCTACATTCAGCAGAATGGCGACGGGCCGGCGCCGGATAAAGACGAGGTGTTTGATACCGCACTGCTTGCGCACGAGACGGTGGATATCGGTGGGCAACGGGCCAGTTCCGCAGCCACACCCGAACCTGGGGACGGCGGTCTCGCACCGTTCAAGAATCCGCGCAGCGTTGCCGAGGTCGGCACCATCGTCAAGCATTCAGGACTGATCGCCTACCTTAGCGCCTTCCATGAGTACCGAGGCCTACACGGCGCAGATGCGCCAGGTGGCGAGATCCAGCTGGATTTCACTGTGCGGGCAACCGGTCAAGCCGCCAATGTTCACGTTACCGCGGCCTCAATCGCCGACCCGCAGTTCGTCGCCTTGGTGCAAGCAATACTAGGGCGCACATACTTCGGCGCTCGGGACGTAGCGGACACCGACCTTCACGATTTTATAATTAGTTTTCGACCGCTGTGAAGACCCGCTCGTCAGCATCGAAAGCGGCCGTACCGAGGAATTTCGCTTTGGGCGTCACGTCAATTGGCATGGATTCCGTCTTCGAGTTCGGACTTAAGCTTCCCGATGTCAGGGAAAGTTCCTATTTCGGGGCCAGGGCCCTTAAGGTGAATGGCCAGATGCTGGCTTGCACGCCGGTCAACAAATCTGCGGAGATCAATAGTGTCGTCGTTGCGGTGAGCTTTGAGCGGCGTGCTGCGTTGCTCAAGAAGTTGCCGTTGCTCTACTACATCACCGACCACTACGCCGGGTACCCCGCAATGCTGATCCGGTTGTCCAAGATTTCCCACGCGGAGCTCGAGCGGACTCTGCGCATGTCCTGGAAATTTGCGGGCTCAATGGATGCGGTGCAGCGGTCGCCTGGCAAAGCGAAGCGGGTTTAGACAACAATGTCCAATAGGCCGGCGGAACTCGCGGTTCCGCGCCGCCCGCTTTGCGGTTACATCTTATAATCCGCAATAGACGTTGTGCCCCCAAGAATGGCCGTTTTAGGTGTGTGCCCTGAACACCTGAGTGATCAGGCGATGCTGTAGCGAAGATGAGGGAAGGCCCCTCGAAGCCGCCTTCCAGAAGGAGGCTTCAAACCGCCCACTGCTGCTGCAGTCGCAAGGCTGCGGTAGTGAGCGAGTGGGTTAACAGACACGGCTTGACCGTGACTGGGTGAGGGCCGAGGAGATGAGGACAACGAACCGCCGATTACGTATCGATACGCCAATAGATGTTGTCAAAACCGGCGATGACCTTTATCGCTGGGATCAGCTCGTGAAGTGTCTGGTGATTGCGCGAGTGACAACCGGTATATAGGCGGCATGACCTCGGTTCAGGCTTTGCTACGGAACAGGGGAACCTGCCGGTCGATGTGAAGGGAAAGCGGCGAGTGGCGCACACCACGAGCGCGAATACCGAGGCGACCGTCAGGGGCGGAGTGGCTCGTAGTAGTGCTGAAGCGCCTGTAATGGGCGTGGAGCGAAGGAGCCACGGTGTCTAGGAGATGAAGTCGATCAACCTTCGAAGAGCAGGGAGGAATCGGTGACATCGACGAAGTCGTTTGCGATATCCAAGCGCATGGTGTTCGATGCCTGGAAACGCGTGAAGGCGAACCGGGGTGCGGCGGGGATCGATGCGCAGAGCCTGACCGAGTTCGAAGAGAACTTGGCCGGTAACCTCTACGCCTTGTGGAACCGGATGGCCTCGGGAAGCTACTTTCCACCGCCAGTCAAAGAGGTGCCGATACCGAAGCGTAATGGCGGTATCCGCATTCTCGGTGTGCCGACGGTGGCTGATCGCGTGGCCCAGACCGTCATCAAGTGTTATCTGGAGCCGATCCTGGATCCGCTGTTCGACGAGGACTCTTACGGCTACCGGCCGGGGAGGTCCGCCATCGACGCGGTACGGGTGACGCGCGAGCGATGTTGGAAGATGGACTGGGTGCTGGAGTTTGACGTGAAAAGCGCGTTCGACTCCTTGGACCACGGTCTGATCATGAAAGCCCTCAGGAAGCATACGGACTGCAAATGGGCGCTGCTGTACATCGAGCGGTGGCTGAAGGCGCCGTCGATGAGCGAGGCAGGGGAGCTGAAGTCACGGGATCGCGGAACGCCCCAAGGTGGGGTCGTGAGCCCGTTGCTGATGAATCTCTTCATGCATTATGCGTTTGATCGGTGGATACGGCGCGAGGTACCGCACTGCCGGTTCGCCCGTTACGCCGATGACGCAGTCGTGCATTGCCAGACGGAGCGGATGGCCCATCGGGTCAGGCAGCAACTGGCCGAGCGCCTTGTGGCGTGTGGCTTGGAACTGCATCCTGACAAGACCCGGATTGTCTACTGCAAAGACGACTACCATCGCGCCGACTATCCGGTCACGCAGTTCACCTTCCTTGGCTTCACGTTCCGACCAAGCAGTTTCTACCGTCCGTTATCGACGAGCACTATGCATTTCTAGACCGGTTGAGGCGGCAGGGGATACTTGAACTAGCCGGGCCATTCACTGACAAATCCGGTGGGGCCCATTTAATTAAAGCCGCAAACCTGGACGAGGCCAGAGTGCTGGCGTTTAACGATCCGGTACACACCACTAATTCTTCGGTGGTCACAGTTTACGAATGGAACGCAAATTGACTGCGACCGGAAACCTTCAACGTAGGCATTTTATGCAGTTATTTGCTCGCCTAGGTACTGCGCGTTTAACTACTACTGCGAAAGGGATAAGCGGCGTAACCACAATCGGCATGTAGTCAGCCGTTAATGCCCTGACCAGCCAGGTACTCATCGTAAGTGCCCTTGAAGTCGCTGATTGTGCCACCGGGCTTGAGTTCGATGATGCGCGTGGCGAGGCCGTTGACGAATTCCCGATCGTGAGAAACGAAGATCAGCGTGCCAGCGTATTTCTCTAGGCCGACCTGCAACGACTCAATGGTCTCCATATCCATATGGTTGGTCGGCTCATCCATCAGCAGCACGTTGGGCTTGGTGAGGATCAGTTTGCCGTAGGTCATGCGGCCCTTCTCGCCACCGGAGAGCACCGTGACCGACTTCTTGGTCTCATCGCCGGAGAATAGGAGCCGCCCGAGTGTAGCCCGGACCAGCTGATCATCATCCGCTTTGCCGGTGTACTGTGACATCCAGAAAAACAGGTCCATCTTGGCCTCGAAATCGGCCTGCGGATCCTGGGGCATGTAGCCTGGCTGCGCATTCTCGACCCAGCTGATGCGACCCGCATCGGGCTTGAGCTCCCCGGCAAGGCAACGCATCAGCGTGGTCTTGCCGACACCATTAGGACCGATGATCGCAATGCGTTCGCCGGCCTCGACCGTGAAGCTGACGTTGTTGAGCACCACGCTGTCAGTTCCGGGGTAGGTGAAGCGCAGCTTCTCGACTGTTACGGCCGAGCGATACAACTTCTTGGCCTGCTCGAAGCGGATGTAGGGGTTCTGGCGCGAGGAGGGGCGGATCTCCTCGATCTTGATCTTTTCCAGCTGCTTTTTGCGTGAAGTAGCCTGCCGCGCCTTGGAAGCATTGGCCGAGAAGCGGCGCACGAACTCCTGCAGGTCCGAAATCTGATCGCGCGCTTTGGCATTGGCCGCCTCGGTGCGCTGCCGGGCCTGGACCGAGGCCAGCATGAAATCATCGTAGTTGCCCGGATAGATCTTCAGCTGCTGGAAATCCAGATCCGCGATGTGCGTGCACACCTGGTTGAGGAAGTGCCGATCGTGGCTGATGATGATCATCGTGGCGTCGTAGTTATTGAGCGCCCCCTCGAGCCAGCGGATCGAGCTGATGTCGAGGTTGTTGGTGGGCTCATCAAGCAGCAGCACATCGGGGCGCGAGAACAGCGCCTGAGCCAGCAGCACGCGCAGCTTAAGTCCCGGCGGCACTTCGCGCATCGGTCCGTTATGGCGTGACTCAGGAATTCCGGCATCGATCAGGATGGCGGCGGCGCGCGCTTCGGCATCGTAGCCGCCGTGCTCGGCAAAGGCGCCCTCCAGTTCGGCCGCCCGCATGTAATCGGCATCGGTTGATTCCGGGTCGGCATAGATCCGGTCGCGCTCCTTCATCGCCTGCCATAGCTCGACGTGACCCTGCATGACCACATCCAGGACCCGCTCATCCTCGTAGGCGAACTGGTTCTGATTCAGCTTCCCCAGGCGCAGGCCAGTCTGGAGCATCACATCCCCGGCACTGGGCTCGAGCTCCCCACCCAGCACCTTCATCAGCGTCGACTTGCCACAGCCATTGGCACCGATCAGCCCGTAACGGTTGCCATCGGCGAACTTGACCGTGACCTGCTCGAACAGCGGCTTGGCGCCGAACTGGATGGAGACGTTGGAAGTGGCAAGCATAGGGATCAGATCACTGCACACCTGCCGGACGATCCGGGGTGTGTGGGTTCACCAAGGGGGTCTGCCTGATCGAATCGCGGCACCGATCTGGCAGGGCGCCGGCTGCATGCAGCGGCGGCCTTTTGGATCCGGTGCCCAGGGGACAGGCGACATCAATCCCCTTGCAAGGCGGCGCGCATTTTAGCAGAGGGCCGGCCGACTGGGCCGCTCTTTTCCCCCAAAAAAGGGCCGCGCCGGCGGGATCAGGGGGCTTCAGGCCACCGGGTGCTGCGGGACGCCAGCGGGCAGGGGTGCCTCGTGGGCCTCCTCGTTTATGAGGTGCCGCCCGATCTTACGGCCGAGCCAGCGCTCCAGATCATCCATCCAGGTAAAGGCCGCCGGGACCATGACCAGCGTCAGGCCGGTACTGGTGACCAGGCCGCCGATGACGGCAATCGCCATCTGGCTCTGGAACTCGGCATTGCCCGCCATGCCCATGGCGACCGGGAGCATGCCGGCGATCATCGCGACCGAAGTCATCACGATCGGACGCGCCCGCTTATGACCGGCTTCCAGCAGTGCCGTCAGCCGATCCTTCCCGGCGCGCATCTCCTCGATCGCAAACTCCACCAGCAGGATCGAATTCTTCGCAACGATCCCCATCAGCATCAGGATACCCAGCACGGTCGAGAGCGAGAACGGGCTGTGCGTAGCCCACAACCCCAACACCGCACCACCGAGCGAGAGCGGCAGTGCCGAGAGGATTGTGATCGGCTGAAACAGGCGCGCGAACAGCAACACCAGGACCGCAAACACCAGCAGGATCCCAGCGACCATCGCCAGCACGAAGCTCGCGAACAACTCCTGCATGTACTCGGCACTGCCGATCTGGACAATCTGCACACCTGTGGGCAGGTTCTTGAAGATCGGCAGCGCATGGATCTTGTCCATCGCCTCGCCAAGCTGTGTGTTATTCAAATCCGCCTCGAGCGAGATGCGCCGGTTCTGGTTGTAGCGCCGTACCTTGGAGGGACCCTGACCAAAGCTGATATCGGCCACGGTCTTGAGCGGCACGGTGGCGCCGCTGGCGGTGCGTAATGGCAAGTTCTCGATCGTCGCCAGGTCTGAACGTGAGGACTCTTTCAGGCTCACCCGGATCGGAATCTGCCGATCGCTCAAAGAAAACTTGGCATCGTTCTGCGAGATATCACCTAAGGTCGCCAGGCGTACCGTCTCGCTGATGGCCTCGACTGTGATCCCGAGCTGCGCGGCCTCATCGAGCCGCGGGTGGATCACGAGTTCCGGGCGCGCCATGTCACCGTTGATGCGCGGCTCACGCAGTTCCTTGAGCGTGCGCATCTGCTCGATGGCGGTACGCGCGACGCTCTCGGCCAGCACCGGGTTGCTCCCGACCACGAAGATCGTCAGGTCGCGCCCGCCGCCATCGTTCTGGCTCTGGAAGTTGATGTGCGCATCCGGAATGACGCGCAGCTCCTTGATCACCTGCTGCTCGAATTGCTTCTGGCTCAGCTTGCGCTGCGAAGGCGGCACGAGCTGGATGTAGAGGTTGCCCGAGCGTACCTCCCCGTCCTCATCCTCGCCGACCGATTCGACCACGTTGGCGACTTCCGCGCGACGCTTGAGTATCGCGTAGGCCTGGTCGGCAGCGGCAGCGGTCTGGCTCAGCAACACGCCCGGGGGCAGTTCGATCTGCAGTGTCGAAGAGGAGAAATCCGCGTCCGGCGTAAAGGTCTTCGGAATCAATATGAACCCTATGATCGACAGTACGAAGAAGACGAAGCCGGCAAGCAGTGTCTTAACGCGATGCTTGACCGTCCAGCGCAGCGCCTTCAGGTACCACTCCATCAATGGGCCATCGGCAGAGCGCAACTGATCGTGAGGCTTGAGCGTGTAAGCGGCCAGCAACGGACTGATCAGGCGCGCCACCAGCAGCGACATAAACACTGCGACGGCAACTGTGATGCCAAACTGGACAAAATACTGGCCGACCAGGCCGCCCATGAAGCTCACCGGCAGGAACACGGCGATGATGCACATCGAGCAGGCGACGACCGCAAGTCCGATCTCATCGGCGGCATCCATGGCCGCACGATAGGCACTCTTGCCCATCTTCATGTGGCGCGTGATGTTCTCGACTTCGACGATTGCATCGTCGACTAGCACGCCGGTGATCAGCGACAGGGCCAGCAAGCTGATCTGGTTGAGCGTGAAGCCGAGCCACTGCATGACCGCGAAGGTCGGCAATGCGGCCAGCGGTATGGCAAGCGCTGAGATCGCCGTCGCGCGCCAGTCGCGCAGGAACAGGTAGACGATTACAACCGCGAGCAGCGCGCCCTCGATAAGCGCTTCGATCGAGGCATGGTAGGAGGCTTTGGTGAAATCAACCGTCGTGAACACCTGCTTGAGACTGATCGACGGCGCTTCCTTGGTGATCTTGTCGAGTTCGGCTTCGATGCGCTTGAGGGTCTCGACATCCGAGGCGCCCTTGGCCTTGTAGACTCCGAATGTGGTTGCCGAACGGCCATTGAGTCGCGAGATCGTGCGTACCTCGGCAACCCCGTCGCGGACCTCGGCAATATCGCTTAAGCGCGCGACACGGCCATCGGGCATCGTCAGGCGCGTCTCGCCGAGCTCCGTGGCGGTGTGGGCGCCGCCCAACACGCGGATCGATTGCTCGCCACCGCCGACCTGGGCGCGGCCACCGGCGGCATCCAGGTTCACGGCGCGCAGTTGCTGATTCACTTCCCCGGCCGTGATGCCGTAGGACTCCATCCGCGCCGGATCCAGATTCACGCGGATTTCACGCGTGACACCGCCCGAGCGCGAGACCTGCGCCACGCCGCTGAGCGCCAGCAGTCGCTTGTTGATCGTGTCATCGACGAACCAGGACAGCTGCTCTTCGGTCATGCCCGTAGTGCTGATGGCGTAATACACGATCGCACCGCCATCGATGTCGACGCGATGCACCTGCGGCTCCTGGATGCCCTGCGGCAGCTCCGGGCGGATCTTGGCCACCGCATCGCGCACGTCGGTCGTCGCCCGATCTACCGGTGTGCCGATCTGGAACTCGACGGTGGTATTCGCCGTGCCCTCGATGGCCACGGAACGAATGCTCTTGACGTTGCCAACGTTGGCAACTGCCCCTTCGACCTTCTGCAGCACCTGGGTCTCGAGCTCGCTCGGCGCCGCGCCCGGCTGGCTGATGTTGATCTCGACGAAGGGGGCTGAGACATCCGGATTAAGCGTCACTGGCAGGCGTATGAACGCCACGATGCCGAACGCGCACAGCACCGCAAACAGCACCAGCGGGAAGACCGGGTGCGTGATCGCCCAGGCAGAAATCCGCCTCACGGCGCGCTCGGGGCGTGGTTGGCCGGTGCCGAGGTGGCGGTGGCTGCGCTCTGCGGTGACGGCGCGACGACGACCTGCTCGCCGATGCGCAGGAACGCCCCGGCAATGGCTACCACCCGATCCGTGTTGTTCAGGCCGGCGCTCACCAGCAGACCCTCTGACCGTGTACCGGCCACGGTCACGGCGCGCCGCTCAATCTTTTGCTGCGCGTTGACGATCATGGCGTAGTTGCCCTGCTCATCGCTGAGCACCGCGGTCTGCGGCACGATCGCGCCAAGGGTCGCGCCGCTCTGGATGTCGGCCCTGGCAAAGGCGCCCGGGCGCAGGTTCTGATCGGCGGCCGGCAGCGCGATGCGCACCATGCCCTGACGTGTGGTCGGATCGATGATGGCGCCGATCTGCCATACCTTGCCGCTGAAGGGATGCGCGACGCCATCGAGACGCACCTCGGCCACCTGCCCGACCTTGAGCAGTGGCATTTCCTGCTCGGCCACTTGGCCGCGCAGCTCGATCTCGCCATTGCGCGCGAGGCGGAACAAGACCGTGGTGCCGGGCACTGCGATCTGTCCGACCTCGGCGGTGCGGGTGAGCACGATGCCATCCTCGGGCGCGAGCACCGTGGTGTGCGCCATGCGGTTCTGGGCATCGGCCAGCTGCGCCTCGGCTGCCTTGACCTTGGCCTCGGCCGTGACCGCGCTGGTGCGGCGTCGCTCCGCTTCCTCGACCGAGAAGGAATCGCGGGCACGCTGCGTGCGGGCCCACTCGGCTTCGGCGACCGCCGCCGTGGCCTTGAGCTCATCGAGCGAGGCCGTGGCCGAATCCACCTGCGTCTGGGCGGTGATCGGGTTCAGGCGCGCCAGCACCTGACCCTTGTGGACGCGATCACCGGGCTCCGCGAGCACGGCCGCGATCCGGCCTTCATCGCCCTCGATGCCAATCGGAATGTCATTGCGGGCGCTGATCTGCCCGGTCACCGATACCGTGGTCGACACCGGCCCCAGCTGCGGCACCACGACCGTGATCAGCGGTGGCACGGTGGTGTTCTTATCAGTAGCCGCCTGCGCGGCACCGTGCGGACGCAGTACCAGCCAGCCGATGAGCGCCAGCGCGAGGACTCCGCCGCCGATGAAATACCAGGACCGCCGGCGGTTGCCGCCGTCGCCCTGAAGATTGGAATCCATCATAACAGGCTGATTCATATACAGTTCTCTGGCTCTAGGCCTCGGGCGCGGCGCGCAGCGAACTGCTGGCCGCCGTGGCCATGGGGCTCCCTCTGCTGATCTATACCCGCGCGCGGCCGCAAAGTTTCAGGCTCGCGGCGGCATTTGTCACCCCTCAACTTAAGGATCCGCCGGCGGGATCGGCCGCCGGGTCGCAGGGACAGGGCGCGGCCGGATGCCCTAGCATCTAAACTTAACAGGCAAATCTTTCAGGACGTAGGCCGGCATGAGCAACTTTGTGAAATATCGATTGGCGATCGGCGCACTTGGGCTGGCTGGCGTGGCCACAGCGCTGGCGGGCGCCACGGTGAGCCCGGCGCCGTACCGCACCAGCACGGAAATCATCGCGGCCGCGCAGCCCTCGGACTGGCGCAACGTGGATCCGGAGCACACGCTCTATATGGAATTGCCGGCGGGGCGCGTGATTATTGAACTGGCCCCGGTCTTCGCACCGCGCACCATCGCCAATATCGAGGCGCTGGTACGCGAGCATTATTTTGATGGTCTGGCGGTGATCCGCGCCCAGGATAACTGGGTGGTCCAGTGGGGTGATGCCGAGGACACTCGCAAGCTGATCCATGCACTGCCGACGATCAAAGCCGAATTTTCGATGCCGATTGTGAGCCAGCCCTTTACACCGCTCCCGGATACCGATGGCTATGCGCCCCAGACCGGATTCAGCAACGGCCTGCCCGCGGCGCGCGATCCGAAGACCGGACAGACCTGGCTCACGCACTGCTACAGCATGGTGGGCGTGGGCCGGGACAATGATCCTGACAGCGGCAATGGCAGCGAGCTGTACGCCATGATCAGCACGGCGCGCCTGCTGGATCGCAATGTCACGCTCGTGGGTCGGGTGCTGCAGGGCATGGAGATCCTCTCCACGCTCCCGCGCGGCACCGAGGCGATGGGCTTCTACGCCAAGCCCGAGCAGTACACGCCGATCCGCTCGGTGCAGCTCGCCTCCCAGCTGGCCCCTGCCGAGCGCACCGCGCTGCAGGTGCTGCGTACCGATACGCCGCTGTTTGCTGAACTGGTGGAAGCGCGCCGTAACCGGCGTGATCCCTGGACGCGGCGTCCTGCCGGCTACATCGATGTGTGCAGCCTCACGGTGCCGGTCAGGATCGCCCCGGCACAGCCCTGAGCCTGATTTTCAGGGGCGCGCGCTGGCCAGACCGCGCAGGCCGGCGCTCACATAACGCACGAGCCGCGCTCGCAAGGCCGCGACATCATCGGAGCGGCACAGGCCGCCCGAGAGCAGATCGAGCCGGCCGGTCTCGGCCAGCGAGAGCGTGAGCGCACCGGTGAGAAAGTTGTAGCCCCAGTAGATGTCTTCCGCGCTGGCCCCCGGGAGCGATGCCATCACCGCCTGGATGAACTCGCGCACCACCGCATCGAAGGCCTTGCCGATCATAGTGCAGCCCCACTCGGGGGAATTGTTCACGTAGGCGAGCAGCGCGAAATAGCTGTGCCAGCCAGCGCCCGCGTGCGCGAGCCGATCGAGGATCGGGTTGAGGAACGCACCGACCACGGCCTCGGTGCTCGCTGGCTGGGGCGCAGCCTTGAACCGCACTTCGGCCAGCTGCTGCACGCGCTCGGCGTTGAGCAACTGGCCACGCCGCTCGATCACCTCGGCCAGCAGTTTCTTCTTGGTGCCAAAGTGATAGTTCACCAGCGCCAGATCGACACCGGCTTCACTGGTGATTTCACGTAGCGACACCCCATGGAAGCCCCGCCGGGCAAAGAGCTTCTCGGCCGCATCCATCAGCTTGTCTTTGGTGGTCCGTTTGGGGCGGGGCATCCAAGTCCCTGGTGAGGCTGGCCTGGCGTTCGTGCCGGGCGGGTCGTACCCCTAACGATGCTGCACTGCCAAAGTTTACAGCGCGATCCCAATACTCCAAATCTTTTTCATTGAACGTTCTTTTGCCCACCCGCAAACGTTTGACTCACCAGCCGCTGCAGGTCAGAACGCGTCATCGCTGCCCTGATGGAATGATGCCGCCCTGAGTACGCGCCCCCGCACGCATCAGGTGCGAGATCCTGCCGGGCAGGATAACCCAGTGTAGAGTGCGCGATCCTAAAGAGGAGCGTGGGTATGGGTGAGCAGCTAAAGCGGCAGCGCGTGATCATCGAGCCATTCCGGATCAAGGCGGTCGAGCCAATCCGCATGACGACGCGTGCGGAGCGCGAGGCCCTGATCCAGGCCGCTGACTACAATCTGTTCGCGCTCAAGAGCGAGGATGTGCTGATTGATCTGCTGACCGACAGTGGCACGAGCGCAATGAGCGCCGCGCAGCAGGCCGCGCTGCTGTCCGGGGACGAGAGCTACGCCGGCAGCCCCTCGTTCTTCCGCTTTGAGGCGGCGGTCAAGGAGCTGATGCCCTTCAAGCACGTGCTGCCCACGCATCAGGGGCGCGCCGCCGAGGCGATCCTGTTCTCGCTGGTGGGCGGGGTGGGGCGCAAGATCCCCTCGAACAATCATTTCGACACCACCCGCGGCAATATCGAAGCCAGCGGCGCCGAGGCGCACGATCTGGTGATTGCCGAAGGCACGGATCCAGAGAACCTGCACCCCTTCAAGGGCAACATGGACCTGGCGCGCCTCGAGCAGTTCCTGCAAGAGCACGGCGCCGCCGTGCCGTGCGTAATGATCACCGTGACCAACAATGCCGGCGGCGGTCAGCCGGTGAGCCTGGCCAATATCCGCGCGGTGGCCGAGCTCGCGCACCGCTACGGGCGCCCGTTCATCATCGATGGCTGCCGCTTCGCCGAGAACGCCTACTTCATCAAGCAACGCGAGCCCGGGCAGGGCGGCCGCGCGATCAAGGAGATCGTGCGCGACATGTTTGCGCTGGCCGATGGCATGACGATGTCGGCCAAGAAGGATGCCTTCGCAAATATCGGTGGCTGGCTGGCACTCAACGATGATGCGCTGGCCCAGGCGGCGCGCAGCCGCCTGATCCTGACCGAGGGCTTTCCGACCTACGGGGGCCTGGCCGGGCGTGATCTGGATGCGATTGCGCAGGGCTTGAAGGAAATCATCGATGAGGATTACCTGCGCTACCGGATCCGCACCTGCGAGTACATCGGCGAGCGCCTAACCGCCCTGGGTGTGCCGATCGTCAAGCCCACCGGTGGCCATGCGGTGTTCATCGATGCGCGCCGGCTGCTGCCGCATATCCCGCCACTTGAGTTTCCGGGCCAGTCGCTCGCAGTGGCGCTCTACATCGAGGGCGGCATCCGCTCGTGCGAGATCGGCACCGTGATGTTCGGGATGCGCCCGGATGGCACCGAGACAGCAGCGCCGATGGATCTGGTGCGCCTTGCTATTCCACGGCGGGTCTACACGCAGAGCCACGCCGACTACCTGATCGAGGTGTTCGAGGATCTGGTGGCCGAGCGCGCGCGCCTCAGAGGATTTGCGATCCGCTGGCAGCCGCCGGCGATGCGCCACTTCACCGCCAAGTTCGCGCCGCTCGCCGCTTAAGGATTCGTCGGCTCATCGGAGGACCAGGGCGTCACCGCCTCCGAACGCAGGCTCGGCAAGGTGCGCACGCTGCGGATGATCGGCATCCGCCAGGCGAGCAGCGCCAGCAGGATCGCGGTCGCGCCGGCGAAGCTCAGTGCCGAGCGCACGCCAAAGTGCGTGCCCAGCCAGCCACCCCACAGCGCCCCCGGGACAGCGGGCAGCAGGATCAGCCAGCGCATCGTGCTGGTCATGCGCCCGAGCATATGCCCTGGGGTCACGGACTGGCGCAGCGAGAGGAAGTTGATGAAGATCAGTACCGCGCCAACGCCGAAGGCAAAGAGCATCAGCGGGTAGGCGGCCAGGCCCCAGCGGCCGGCGGGCGCGATCCCCAGCTGCAGCCAGCCGCAGCCGCAGACCGCGAAGCCCAGCACCAGCGTCGGACCCGGACCCAGGCGGCGCGCTATGCGCGCGCCCACGGTGCTGGTGGCGATCGTGCCGATGCCAAGCCCCACGTAGCTCAAGCCTACGCCGCGGGCACTTAGTCCAAGCTCGCGCGTCGCCAGCAGGATCTGCTGCTGCATGGCGCAGGCATTGCACAGCTGCCACACCCCGACGCAGCTCGCCATCGTGACCAGCAGCCGGTGCCCGCGTACGAAGTCGATGCCCTCGCGCATCGCATGCCAGAAGCTGTGCTGTTCGCGGGTCGCTGCCTCCGTGACCTGCACGCCGCGCAGGATCGTGGCCGAGAGCAGCAGCAGCACGGCATCGGCCAGCAGCGCGATCGGCGCGCCAGTGAGCTTGATCAGCACCCCGGCAAAACCGGGACCTGAGACCTCGGCGGTGGAGCTGGCGAGCGCATTCTTGGCATGCGCCTCGACCAGTCGTTCGCGCGGCACGATCTGCGTGAGCACGATCTGTGCCGCGCTGCCCGCGGTGGTATTGACCGCCCCGATAATAAATCCGGTGACGTACAGCCAGCTTATCGACAGCCACCCGAGCCACCAGGCGAGCGGTATCGTGGCAACCGTGAAGGCGACCGTCAGTTCACCGCCGATATAGACCGGCAGTTTGCGCCGGCCATCGAGCCACACGCCGGTCGGGAGCGAGAGCAGCACGAACGGGACCAGCTCCATCGACTGCAGGTAGCTCATCTGCGCTGAGCTTGCGTGTAGCAGCACGGCGGCGGTCAGCGGGATCGCCAGCAGCGTGACCTGACCGCCAAAGGAGGAGATCAGGATCGAGATCCACAGCCGCCGATAGGTCGGATTGCGCAGCAGGTCGGTCGGCGCCAGGGCAAGAGAGGAGAAGGGCGATCGCATCCGCCCATGGTCGCCGGTTTAGGGGCAGGGAGACAAGTTGCCCCAGCGTCTGCTGATCGCGACGCAGCAGCCGTGTGACAGACCCGTGTCAGTGCGGAGCGCGGTGCTAGCGGCGCCGTTCGCGCAGGCGTGCGACCACGCGCGTGCTCCAGGCAAGAGCTGCGCGCCCGATGAGGCTCCAGAAATGCGCGCTCCAGCCGCTTTCGACTTCACTCGGATGACGGAACGCGATGCTGTAGCTCAAGGCGCGCTCGAGCGTGTGCTCGACCGCGCGCGCAAAGGCGTGTGAGGCCACTTCCTGGTTGGCCTCCAGATTCCACAGCGTCCCCCAGCGATCCAGGTTGCAGGAGCCAATCGAGACCCAGTCATCGGCCAGCACTAGCTTGGTGTGCAGGAAGCCGGGCTGGTATTCGTAGATCACGACGCCACTGGCGAGCAGGCGCCCGTAGAAGAGGCGGCTGACGCTGCGCAGTGCCGGCGCATCGGTGTGCGCTCCGGTGAGCACCAGGCGCACATCAACCCCGCGCTGCGCGGCCTGGCGCAACGCCCGGCGCAGGCGCTGCGAAGGCCAGAAGTAGGCGGTCGCGATCCACACCCGAACGCGCGCCTTGCGGACCCGAGCGAGTACCGCGTGGCCCAGATCCCGGGTTTCAAGGCCGGCGCTGGCCGCGAGCCGTCCGCGCTCACCCGGCACCTGCGGCGCACAGTGCAGCCGCGGCAGCCCGAGGGGCTCGCGCGCGCTGCGCCGCCAGGTCTTGGCGAACAGGCTCTGCCAGTCCTCGAGCACGGGTCCGGCGATCTCTACCATGCAATCGTGCCAGGGCGGTACCGCTTCCCCGATCGGGTCAAAGGCATCCATCAGACCCACGCCGCCGGTGAAGCCGACCTCCCCATCCACCAGCAGGAGCTTGCGATGATCGCGCACGAACTGGCGTGGAAAGCCGCGCCAGGAAATCGCATTGAACAGCACCAGCGCGACACCGGCGCTGCGCAGCCGCGCGCGCTCGGGCCCCCCGAGGCCGCGCGCACCAAAGCCATCGAGCAGCACAAACACCCGCACGCCGCGACCGGCGGCGCCGACAAAAGCTGCGATGAAGCGATCGGCGATGCGCCCGGAGGCGGCCAGATAAAACTCGGCCAGCACATAGTGCTGGGCAGACTCGATGGCCCCGAGCATGCGGGCGAAGAACTCGGGGGCGGCGCTGATCAGGCGGAAACGGTTGCCATCGCGCTCGGGTGCGCGGTGCAGTCGTGAGGTGATCGCGGTAGGCATGCGCTGCCTGCCTTCAGTGCGGATCGACGGTGCTGAGCGCCGCGCCGTGCGCGCCGTTGGCGGTCAGGTGATCATCGGTGTGGTGGGCGCGAAACAGCTTGCCGCGCTCGGCCAGCAACACGAACCCCAGGCTCGCGAGGCCACACAGCAGCGCGCCGCCGGCCAGTGGTACCAGCGTGCCGTTGAATTGCCGCCCGATCAGTGCTCCGATCAGTGCGGCGAAGAACTGCGACACGAAACCTTGCAGCGCCGCGCCGATGCCGGCCACCGAGCCTAAGGGCTCCATCGCCATCGCCATGAAGTTCGAGAGCCCGAGGCCAAAGGCCGCAAGTGTCCCCGACTGCAGCACGACGAACAGCCACAGCGGTTCGGCGTGCGCCAGCGCGACCACCACGTGCACGGCCGAGATCGCGATGAAGGCCAGCAGGCCCGCGTGCGAGATGGTGCGCATGCCGAAGCGCTCGACGAAGCGCGAGTTCAGGAACGAGGTGCAGCCGACGGCGATCGCGCACAGCGCGAACACCGTCGGCATCAGTGCCGGCCGCTGGTACACCGTGTTGAAGATCTGCTGCACCATGCCAAGATACGAGACCAGCGTGCCAAAGAGCGTCATCTGGGCCAGCGTGTAGCAGATCGAGAGGCGTGTGCCGAGTACCAGTCGTGTCGCGCTCCATAACGGGGCCAGATGCATCGTGCGTCGAAACTCCGGATGCAGTGTCTCGGGCAGGCGCAGCAGCGTCCACACGCCGACCACGGCACCGAAGGTGCCGAACAGCAGGAAGATGTGCCGCCACGGCGCGATTAGCAGCGCCAGCTGCCCGAGGCTCGGTGCAATCACCGGCACCATCAGGAACACGATGAAGCACAGCGACATAACACGCGCCATATGACGGCCCGAGTACAGGTCGCGGATTATCGAGCGCACGACGACGATGCCGGCGGCGGCGAGGCCGTGCACGGCACGCCAGACGAGCAGACTCGTGAAGCTGGTGGCCAGCCCGCATAGCACCGCCGCGAGGACATAGAGGGCCAGGGCGAGCAGCAGCATCGGACGCCGGCCAAAGCGGTCGGAGAGCACGCCCCAGCACAGCTGGCCGCTGGCTAGACCGACAAAATACGCCGTGATGATCCACTGGCCGTGGTTTTCATCGTCGATGCCGAGCGTGCGGGCAATCGCGGGCAGCGCCGGCAGCATTGCATCGATCGGGATCGCCTGGGTCGCCATCAGCGCCGCCATCAGGCCGACGAATTCCCGAAAGCCGATTCTTGTCGTGGCCTCGCCGGCCTCCCGATCCTGCATGGGTCCAATTCCTGCGGCCGCCAGAATGTCCGGGCGCAGCGCGGCGCGCGTAGCGCTGTGCTGAAGCCTGCAGCAGCCCGGGCGGGGAATTATCCACACTATCGGTGGGGGCTGCTCCGCTGAATTGCGACTGAAACAGCTCTTGCACTGGCCCCTAATCCGCGGAGGGAAGCTG
>Ga0302310_10000132_pt1 | contig 70365 bp, 72 predicted proteins | sample III_Palsa_N1_2_FD_200451 | JGI IMG/M metagenome (GOLD analysis project Ga0302310, IMG submission 200451) | Peat permafrost microbial communities from Stordalen Mire near Abisko, Sweden - III_Palsa_N1_2 | ecosystem: Environmental > Terrestrial > Soil > Palsa > Peat permafrost | place: Sweden...
CCCAGTCTCAAACAGGGCGTCGTCGCCTCCTGGTGCGGGATGCGCGGCATGGTGACCCTCGCGGCGGCACTCGCCCTGCCAACCGGCTTCCCGCAGCGGGACCTCGTCGTCCTGAGCGCGCTGGCGGTGGTGCTGGGGACCCTGGTGCTGCAGGGCGCCACCCTCGAGCCCCTGATCCGGTTGTTGAAGTTTCCCGAGGACGCCGCGCAGGAAGAGGAAAAAGCGCGGGTGCGGATACTGCTGACGCAATCGGCCATGACCTCGCTGCAGGACCGGGACGATGAGATTTCCAGGCAGCTGCGGTACGAGTTCGAGCTGGATCTCGCGGATCATCGGGAGGCGGGTCGCCGTCCCGGCCGGCTCGATGGCCTGCGGGTCGACGCCATCGCCCTGCAGCGCGACCTCCTGCGCCGCATGCGGCATGAGTGCCAGGTCGAGGACGAGGTCTATCGGGCGCTCGAGCAGGAACTGGATCTGCATGAGCTCGCCTCGACCCGCAAGCTGCAACTGGAACTCATCGACAGCTGACAGTGACGCGGCTCAGGGGCCCTCGACCTCGTAGCCCTCGGCCTTGAAGGCGGCGAGGATGCCGCGGGTACCGATCAGCTCGTGAATGGGCTTCAGGGCGAGGGTCGCGCGGTTGCTGGTCAGCGCCAGTTCCACCTGGTGATCCCAGCCGTTGTTGGCGTCATCAATCAGCTGCCGGGTCTGCGAGGACATCGAGACGGCGGCGGTGCAGACATCCATGGTTTTTGGAACCATGAGCTGGCGCAGCGCGGCCACATCGCCCATCGCCCAGGCCGTGGCCTCCTGCTTCATCGGCTCCATGCCCGTCTCCAGGCGCTCAACGACGGCTTCGAGACAGTTGACCTGGGCGTCGTGCGGCAGCTGCCCGATCTGCGTCAGCAGGTCGCGCGGTTCCTCGATTTTCAGTTTCGACTGGACCACCGGCACGCCGCGTTTGCGCGCCATCTTCACGACTTCATCCTGGGCCTGGTTGCCGGGCACCAGGTACGCGAAGTCGAGGGCCTGACGGTACAGGCGCAGCGCGGCGAATATGGGCTTGAGACGCTCGATCTTGTGATCACCGGCATCATAGCGACCCACCAGCGTCATCACGCGCGCATACAGCCCCGCCGGAATCACATCCTTGAGCCGGCCATTGCCGTCCAGGACCTGGACTCCGCGCCACTGGAAGTACAGGCGCACCCAGGTGAACGGGTTGGCATGGACACTCACCGCCGGATTGGTGGGAATGATGGCCTGGACCTCGCCCAGCACTGACTCCACTTCCTTCGATCGCCAGATCATCTTGCGTGGCAAGGGATCGAGCGTCCCCAGCAGCCAGATCACATGATCGCCCCTGGAGACGCGCCACAGGCGCGGCCCCGGGCGCTCGCCGGTGACCTCGACTTCCTGCGGCGGCGCAGACGGGTCGGCGCCGTTCGGCGCCGTGGTGGCCGACGAGGACGCGGGGAAAGGCGCACCGTGGGCGGCGCCCGAGAGCAAAGCCATCGCTCCCGCCAGCCTGATGAGTTGACGCATGAGCGGCAAGTTTAGTCATCGACCAGCGAAATCTGCATCGGATACGCCGCGGTGCACAGCACCTGGTCCATTTTGCTGGTGAATTCGCGGTGGACGCTGAGGGTAACTGCTCCCGGGAGCAGTGTGAGACCGGATACCCGGATCGCCTCGATCATGTTCATGGTTCGGACCCTCACTGCACGGACAGACCCTCGGGCGCAGCCTTGCGCTCCCGCCACCGACGCGGGTGCACTCGAAGGCCTGCCTGAAGGCGCGGCTGAAATGGGCTGCGTCCGCGAAGCCCGCGGCAAATGCGATCTGCGAGACACTGTGGCCGCCGAACCGCGGATCGGTGAGATCGGCGGCGGCCTGTGCCAGGCGCCGGTTCCAGATCCGGGCGGTCAGGGTCTCACAGACGGACTCGACCATGAGCTTGTCGAGGCGGCGACGGCTGATGCCCTGGGCTTTCGCGACCTCGTTGGCGGTCAGGGTCGCATCGGAATACCGTTCGCTGATGCACTTCAAGGCAGCGCGCACCCGCCGGCCCGTCGCCTCGATGCGCTCGGCGCGGACGGGCTTGGACGCCCCGAGCAGCTCGATGATCGCCGCCAGCGCGGCGCCGCGCTGTTGATCATCGAGGACGGAGGCGTTGTCGAGAACGTTCATCAGCAACCCGCGCAGCAGGCCGGTGCCGAAGGGCATGCTGCCGATGCGGCCGACCTCCGGACTGTTGTCCAGCTTGTGCACCGAGACGCCCGGAAAAAACCCCGCGGCGCTGCGGGCCCACAGCGAGGCCCGTTGGCCGGCGCCGACGGACTGCAGGTTCAGAAGCGAGGTCATGGATGACGGCATGCCGGTCTATCCGCCGAATTGTGCAAACGCAGCAATATGGGGCGCCCGCGCGGCGCGGATGACCGGGACCAAGGGTTTCGTTTGCACTTTTCCTCCCCCGGAAAATGCGCGGACGTCTAAAGTGGCCCGGCACCGCTGCACTTGTGATGCATTCTGTTGCAGCCGGAAGTTCAAGTGGCCAAAGCACATTAGCCGAGTGAGCATGTTGAACGCGGGGTAACTAGGCGTCAAGATGAGCTGCGCACGACATTGATTGCGCAACTTTTGAGGGGGCGAGGTGGAGATTCGATCGAGCATGACCCGGTTCGTTGCAGGGATGGCTGTCGTCGCTGGAGTGGCGGCCCTGCCGGCCCAGGCCCACCACTCCTTCGCCATGTATGACCAGACCCAGACCCTCACCCTGACCGGCGTGGTCTACCAGTTCGTGGCCCAGGCCAACCACGCCGAACTGCACGTCTACCTGATCGGCGCAGACGGCAAACTGGAGAAGGGCCAGGACGGCAAACCGCACGCCTATGGGGTGGAGATGGCCGGCGCCGCGGCCGTCGCGGAACAGGGAATCACCGCCGATACGCTGCCCGCCGGCACCATCATCAGCTTCAAGGTGAACCCGCTGCGGGAAGGTAGCGATTTCGGGTCCAAGGCGGGCACCAGCGCGATCGCCAAATGCCCCTGGAAGACGCCCCCCGCGCCAGGCAAGACCTGCGATACCGTGGAGGGCCACCAGCTCCTCGGCGCCCCGAAGTTTTAGCGGCAGAGCGCCTTGAACAGTTTCGCCGAGTGGCTGTCGACGACGGTGCCGAGCGTTTTCATCCAGACGCACGAGTCCTGGATGATTCCGGTCATCCAGTCCCTGCATATCACGGGCATCGGGCTGGCGGTCGGCTCGGCGCTCATGATGACGCTGCGACTGCTCGGTTGGGTCGGCACGGATCAGAGCCTGCAGAACACTCAGCGGCGCTACGGACCGTGGCTGACCGGCGCGCTCTATCTCCTGCTCGCCAGCGGCGCCCTGCTCATCCTCGCGGAGCCGATCCGCGAACTCATCACCTTCTCGTTCTGGCTGAAAATGGCCTGCGTGGCGACCATGGTCGTGGTCTTCGCATTATTCCAACGCTCCGTCCGGCAGCACGGGGAGCGCTGGGAGCACAGTCTCGCCCGGCGGCCCGCGGTGCGGGCAGCGGCCCTGCTGACCTTCGTCCTGTGGGGCTGCATCATCGTGCTGGGCCGGCTGATCGCGTACGACCACATCTGGGGTCACCTGTCACCCGCGACCAAAGCGTGACCTGAACGTGGACTTTTCGGCATTTCTGAAGGGCCTGGAAGACTCCGGTCTGGCGATCAGCCTGCGCTCGTCCCTCTATTACTTCCCGTTCCTGGAGTCCATCCACGTCATGGCACTCGCCGTGGTGTTCGGCACCATCGTGGTCGTGGACCTGCGCGCCCTGGGCATCGCCTCGCGGGAGCGGCCCTTCAGCCGCATTTCCACCGAGCTGCTCAGGCTTACCTGGGGCGCCTTCGCCGTGTCAGCGGCCAGCGGTGCACTGATGTTCATCACCAACGCCCGCGTCTACGCCCACAACACGTCCTTCCGGGTGAAAATGGTGCTGCTCGCACTGGCTGGTCTGAACATGGCCGTGTTTCATCTGACCGCCGGCAGGCGCGTGGCAAGCTGGGATCGGTCCGCCTGTGCCCCGCGAGCCGGCAGGATCACGGCGGCGGCATCGATCTGCCTGTGGCTGGCCATCATTGTTGCCGGCCGCGTCATCGGTTTCACGACCACCGGGGCCGAGGCCAAGGAAGCCCCGGCGCCCACGATGAACTTTGACGATTTTCTCTCCGGTCCGGGCTCGGCGCCTGCCGCCAGCGCGCCGGGTCATTGAACAACTGGAGAGATCCAATGAAAACGGTCGGCCGCCTGTGCACAGTGATCGGAACCCTTGCCACGAGCTGTGTTCTGGGCTGGGCTGCCGCACAGACTCCGGCCGGCGCACCCCAGGCCCTCGGCAATCTCGGTGGTCCGCTGGTGTCACGGGCCATTCCGCCCTTCCAGGGCCCGCCGCCCGGCGTGACCCCCCTGCCCATTGACCTCTTCACATCGAGGAATTTCTACAAGGACCAGAAGTACTGGTCGGATCCGCGCTACTACCGCTGCAATACGCCGCGGCAGATCGTGGAATCGATGTGGGAGAGCGGCCGGATCGGCATCAAGCCTCCGGTCACGGCCTCCTGGGGCGACTGCAAACTCGACTATCCGCGCGAGAAAATCGTCAGCCCCTATCCCTACCGGACGGCGCAGGAACACTACGCGGCGCTGCTCGCGGCCGCGAAGGCCCACGGCGGCCCGACGAACTACACCAAGGCGACGACGCCGGACTGGGACGGCTTCTACACCCGCGACCAGAAGGCGACCGACACACCCGGACTGGTGGCCCCCGACAAGGCCGCGCCGAGCTTCTTCGCGCGCCTGGGCCTCACCAGCGAGCGCTGGTTCTGGGGTGGCATCAATCAGCCCTCGACCATCGTGTCGCTGCTGACGCCGGAGTATCAGAAGCGCTACGTGCAGATGCTCTACCACGAGGGCGTCGACAATTCGAAGCAGTGGAATGCGGAGTTCTGCTATCCGGAAGGCTTCACGCGCTGGTGGGCGTGGCCCTCGCGTGGCGATGAGTTCCAGCTGACGGTGAGCCAATACCAGGTCCAGTTCATTTCCGGCATTGCCGACAACTTCCTGCGCCAGGTCCTGATCGGCAAGGAGCACGTGCAGAAGGTTCCGCAGTGGTACGGCGAAACCGTCGGCTTCTGGGATGGGACCACGCTGGTGGCCTGGACGGCGCACGTCCAGGCCTGGACCCAACACACGATGTACGAGAACAGCGGCAAGCTCGAGGCGGTCGAAACCTTCAAGCCTGCCTATGACGCCGAGGGCAAGTTCATCGGGCTGGACAATGATGTGGTGTTCTACGACCCGGAGGCCCTGCTGCAGCCGGTGTGGATCCATGATCGTTACCTGCGCCGCGCCACGATGAATGATCCGAAGGCGCGATACACCTTCATCGAGTGCCTCTCGAACATCCAGAACGTCGACGGCCGTCCCAAGCAGCTCGGCAAGAATGACCCCGGTTTCATCGATTTCTACGGCCGACCCTGGGCGCAGGTGTGGGAGAAGTACTTCGAGAAGGGCTGGGACAAGCCGCAGGACACCGGTTTGCCCGACGACGTGCTCAAGTCGTTGCAATGACGTGGACACCCAGGACCGGGCCGGCTCCCTCAAGCGCTGGGAACTGTGGACGGGACATGCCGGATACATCGCCGAGGGCGTCGTCTACCTGCTGATGGGAGCCTTCGCGCTGCTGGCGGACATCGAACGCCGGCGACAGCCGAATGGCTCCCAGGGCGCGCTGGCAGAGCTCGGTCGCACCTCGCTCGGCAGGACACTGCTCGCGCTGCTGGCCCTCGGGCTGGCTGCGTTCGTGCTGTGGCAGATGCTGCTGGCATTCATCGACCCCGAACATCGGGGTGATCGCAACGCGGGCCGACACTGGCTGGCGCGACTGCGCCATTTCTGCAGCGGCATCTTTTACACGGTACTCGTGGGCGAGGCGGTGTGGATCCTGTTCGGTCTGGGTTCGCCCGATGGCGACCCCGCGCATCTGCGCTGGAGCTCACGCGTCCTGCAGTTTCCCGTCGGCCGCGTCGTGGTCGGGATCGTGGGCACCGGCATCGGCCTCTTTGCCCTACAGCAGTTCTATCGCGCCGTCACCAACGACAAGAGCAAGCGCGTGGACCTCTCGCATGCGCCGTTGCGCTGGCTCATCAACTCCCTCGGCGCGTTCGGCTATGTCAGCCGCAGCGTGCTGTTCGGTCTCGTCGGGCTGTACGTCGTCGCGGCGGCGTGGCGTTTTGACCCGCACTACTCAAACGGCATCGGCGGTGCGCTCGGCGCGCTGCAGCAGCGGGCCGACGGCGAGTGGCTGCTGGGCGCACTCGCAACGGGCCTGATGTCCTACGGCCTGTTCCAGATCGTCAAGGAGCGCTACCGGCTGTTTCGCGACAGCTGACGGACGGTCTGCATGTCGTCGGCCTCGGCGACCGGCTTGTCCTGCCGATAGCGTTTGACCCTCGCCAGGCGCAGCGCGAGGCCGCCCGCGTACCGCGGGCTGTCCTGCAGATCGCTGAAGGCAACCTCCACCACGAGCTCCGGTCGCACGTACACCGTTGAGGGGTCGCGGCGGATTTCCCGTGCGAGCAGTTCCCGGGTCTGCCATTCGAGCATGGCATCGGTGAGTCCCTTGAAGGTCTTGCCCAGCATGACGTACTCGCAGCTGACATGATCCAATGCGCCCAGATGCAGGTTGGACAGTTTGCCCGCGCGCCGGCCGTGCCCCCATTCGGCGCCGAGGACCACCAGATCAAGCGTATGGGCCCGCTTGATTTTCAGCCAGCTCGCCCCGCGGTTACCCGCCTCGTACGGCGCATCAGGCACCTTGGCCATGATGCCTTCATGGCCGGCCACGATTGCCGCTTCATAGAACTCCTGCGCCTGCGCTTCGGACGCGGTGACGATGCGCGGCATCAGCAACGCCGCAGGCAGGGTGCGCGCGAGTGCCGCGAACCGCTCGCGGGCCGGCCGGTCGGCGAGGGTCTGGCCATCCAGGCGCAGACAGTCGAAATAGAAGGCTTGGATCGGCAGCTGCGCGCGCAGCTGCTCCACGTTGAGTCTGCGGCCAAAGCGCCGCATCGTGACCTGGAAAGGCGCCGGTCGCCCGGCGGCGTCGAACACGATGGCTTCGCCGTCCAGAACGATGTCGTTTGTGGGCAGGGACCGCACCGTTGCCACGATCTCGGGGATCGCGGCGCTCACATCATTCAGGCCGCGCGTGAAGATGCGCACGACCTCGCCGCTTTTGTGCGCCTGGATTCGCGCGCCGTCCATCTTCCACTCGAAAGCCACTTCGCCGCCGAGCTGCTGCAGTGCCTCAGCAGCACTGGTCGCGGTCTGAGCGAGCATCGGCGCGAGCGGCGACAGGGTCTCGAGCTGGAAGTGCGTGAGCCCGGCTTTACCTTCCACCAGTGCGGCATGCGCCGTCGCACCCAGACTCTTCGAGTACATGGCGGCACGCCGCACCTCCTGTGCCGGCAGCGCCGCGGCGACCGCAATCGCATCGATCATGACTCCCGCCAGAGCGCCCTGACGCAGATCACCCATCAGCAGCCGCATCAGGAATTCCTGTTCCACAGCCGTGGAGACAGCAAAGAGCTCGCGCAGCGCACTCGAGCGACGCGACGCGGAGCCTGCTCCGCGAATGCCCGCAATCTCCTCCAGTCTCCGGTCCACCTCGATGATGGCCAAGGCGGCTTCGCCTGCCGCCCTCCCGGCCGCCGCGGCGCTCAATGTTGCATAGCCGATGCCGAAGCGTCCCTGGCGGGTGTCGCCGGAGAGATAGTGCGTCGCGATCTCGATCTCATCCGGTGCGAGACTGCGCAGGCAGGCGGCGAGTTCCCGCACCTTCGCCGTCCGCGCGGACACCGCGCCCACCCTACTGGAGGCCGCGACGACTTCGGCGAACAGGCTCATGGGCGCATACGGTGCAGCCGACTCACTCCACCGTCACGCTTTTCGCCAGATTCCGCGGCTGATCCACGTCGGTGCCCTTGAGTATGGCCACGTGATAGGCGAGCAGCTGCAGCGGGATCGTGTAGATGATGGGTTCCTGGAGCGCGGTGACATGCCGGGGCATGTTGATCACGGTGACCCCATCGCCGTCCTGGAATCCCGCCTCAGGATCGGCGAAGACGATCAGCTCGCCGCCTCGGGCCCGCACCTCCATGAGATTTGATTTGAGTTTTTCCAGAAGCTCATTGTTCGGCGCGACCGCAATCACCGGCATGTCGGCGTCGACCAGCGCCAGGGGACCGTGCTTGAGTTCGCCGGCGGGATAGGCCTCGGCGTGAATGTACGAAATCTCCTTGAGCTTCAGCGCACCTTCCATGGCGATGGGGTACATGGCCCCGCGCCCCAGGAACAGGGTGTGGTTCTTGTCGGCGAAGCGCTCGGCCAGTTTGTGGATCAGCGGATCAAGCTGCAGGGTCTTCTCGATCAGCGACGGCAACTCGACCAGCCGCGCCACGAGTCCGCGTTCGCGCTCGGCATCAGCGCCATGATGCTTGGCCAGTGCCACGATCAGCATCCCCAGCGCAATCAGCTGGGTGCTGAACGCCTTGGTGGAGGCGACCCCGATTTCCGGGCCCGCGCGGGTCAGCATCACCAGGGCGGAATCGCGCACCAGCGAGCTTTCCGGCGAATTGCAGATGGCCAGCGTGGACAGGTAGTTCGCCGCACGCGCGAGGCGCAGCGCCGCGAGCGTATCCGCCGTCTCGCCGGACTGGGAGATCGTGACGAACAGCGAGCCGCGCGGCACCACCGGATGGCGGTAGCGGTATTCGCTCGCCACCTCCACCGTGCAGGGGATCCTGCAGATCTGCTCGAGGAAGTAGCGCGCCACCAGACCTGCATGGAAGCTGGTGCCGCAGGCGACGATATGGACATGCTCGGTGTTCTTGAACACGTCCATCGCGGCCGGCCCGAAGGCGGCCTCGAGCAATCTGCCGTTGGCGACCCGTTCCTGCAGTGTGCTGGCGACGGCGCGTGCCTGCTCGTGGATCTCCTTGAGCATGAAGTGCCGGTAAGGGCCTTTCTCGGCGGCGTCGGCCGACAGATCACTGTCGCGGGCCGGACGGTCTACGCCGTTACCCTCGCTGTCGAGGATGCGGTACCCGTTGCGCCGCACCTCGGCCACATCGCCGTCTTCCAGAAACACGAAGCGGCGCGTCACCGGCAGCAGTGCCGCCACATCGGAGGCCACGAAGTTCTCTTCCACGCCCAGCCCCAGCACCAGCGGGCAGCCTTCGCGGGCGACGATCAGGCGATCCGGGTCCTGCGCACTGACCACCGCAATGGCATAGGCGCCCTCGAGTTCGGCGACCGTGGCGCGCACAGCCTTGAACAGATCCTTCACCGTGCCCAGGTGGTAGTGGATACGGTGGGCGATGACTTCCGTGTCCGTCTCGGACATGAACTTGTAGCCAAGCTGCGTGAGGTCGGCGCGCAGCTCAGTGTGATTCTCGATGATGCCGTTGTGGACGATCGCCAGGCCGTCGTGCGAGACGTGCGGGTGGGCGTTGCGCTCGGTGGGGGCGCCGTGGGTCGCCCAGCGGGTGTGGGCGATGCCGATCTTGCCGCGGGTCGGCTGCTGTTCGATGGCTTCCTGCAGCGCGCGGACCTTGCCCACGGCCCGCAGGCGCATCAGGTTACCGGAGCCGTTGAGCACGGCGAGACCGGCGGAATCGTAGCCCCGGTATTCCAGCCGCCGCAGCCCCTCCATGAGGATCGGGACGATATTGCGCTCGGCGACAGCCCCGACGATTCCGCACATGTCCAAGAGTCCCGTGTAAACCGCGTAGTTTGCCTGATCCTTGCCGCGGCGCGGTGGTGAGCCACGTATGCTCTTGATTCCTATGTATAATGCTCGCCACCATCGAGGTGCCTTTTTGGCTGCGGAGACCGCCCCAACATGATTCTCATTACAGGGGGAGCCGGATTCATCGGCTCCAACCTCGCGGCGGCCCTCGCCGAACAGGGGGTCCCGGTGGCGATCTGCGATCGCCTGCGCGCGGGTGCCAAGTGGCGCAACATCGGCAAGCTCGAATTGCGCGAGCTGATCGCCCCCGAGCAGCTCGACGACTGGCTCGTGGAGCATGGCGCCGTCGTTGATGCCATCGTGCATATGGGCGCGATTTCCTCCACCACCGAAACCGATGCCGATCTCATCGTCGAGGTCAATTTCCGGCTTTCGCAGCGGCTGTGGCGCTGGTGCGCGCGCGAGGGCAAGCGTTTCATCTACGCCTCCTCCGCGGCCACCTACGGCGGCGCCGAAGTCGGCTTCGAGGATGACTGGTCCATGGCCGCCCTCGCACTGTTGCGCCCACTCAATGCCTACGGCTGGAGCAAGCTGCTGTTTGATCGCTGGGCCGTGCGCGAAGTGGCGCTCGGTAACGGTCAGCCCGCACAGTGGGTGGGGTTGAAGTTCTTCAACGTCTACGGCCCGAACGAATACCACAAGGGCGGCATGCAGAGCGTCGTGGCGCAGAAGTACGCCGCCGCCGCGGCCGGCGAGCCGATCACGCTGTTCCGGTCCCACCGCGAAGGAATCAGCGACGGCGGGCAGCGGCGCGACTTCGTGTACGTCGTTGATTGCGTCCAGGTGCTGCTGTGGCTGCTCGGCAACCCGAAAGTGAACGGCATCTTCAACCTCGGGACGGGCAAGGCCCGCAGTTTCGCCGAACTCGCCACCGCGCTGTACGGTGCCGTCGGCAAGCCGCCACGCCTGACCTACGTCGACACCCCGGTCGCGATCCGCCCCAATTACCAGTATTTCACCGAAGCGCGCATGGACCGGCTGCGCAGCGCCGGCTATGCGCGGCCCTTCATGACGCTCGAGGAAGGTGTGCGCGATTACGTGCAGCGCTTCCTGTCGCAACCCGACCGCTACCGCTGATGGCATCGGCGCAGCCGCTGGCCGCAAATGTCCGGCATCTGATCCTGGATCGCGACGGTGTGCTCAACCAGGAAGCGCCGGATCAGGGCTACATCCTGCGACCGGAGGATTTCAGGTGGCTGCCCGGATCGCTGCAGGCCCTGGTGACGCTCAGCGGCTTCGGCCTGCGGCTGAGCATCGCCACCAACCAGTCGGCCGTCGGCCGTGGCCTGATGACGGCGCAGGATCTGGACCTGGTGCTCGCCGCGATGCTCGACCAGGCGCGGGCCGCCGGGGCCCGCATCGGCGGGGTATTCGTGTGCATGCATGCGCCGGAGGCGCACTGCGAGTGCCGCAAGCCCGCCCCGGGCCTCCTGCTGTCCGCCATGCAGGACTCCGGCATGGCGGCGGCCGAGACGCTGCTGGTGGGGGATGACATACGGGACATTGAAGCTGCCCGGGCGGCAGGCATTGCCGCGGCGCTGGTGCGGACCGGCAAGGGGCGGCGCGCGGCGGCGCAGCTGCTGGCGCGTGGCGAGGTTCTGCCGGTGTTCGATGATCTGGCACAATTCGCCCGCAGCTTCGCCAGGAGCGACGCCGAAACCGAAAATCCAGGACCGGGTTACCCATGAGCGAGTTTGCACAAACGGATCTGGCCACGCTGCTGTCGGCCCTGGATCGCTACGCGAGCCTTACGGTCTGGGTGGTCGGGGACCTGATGCTCGACGAATACGTCATGGGCGCGGTGGACCGGGTGTCCCCGGAAGCCCCGGTCCCGGTAGTCCGCGTCCGCGAAACCGAGCATCGCCTGGGCGGCGCTGCCAACGTGGCGCGCCAGGTCGCCGCGCTGGGGGCGAAGGTGAGCCTCGCCGGCACCATCGGCACCGATGCGGCGGGTGATGATCTGCTGCGGCTGTGCGTGACCTGCCGGATCGACACCCGCGGTGTGGTACGCGCGGCCCAGCGCCGCACCACGCGCAAGCTGCGCGTGCTCGGCCACAGCCAGCAGCTGCTGCGCATGGACTGGGAGGACTGCACTCCCTGTGATGCGGCGGTGTGCGCGCAGATGCTCGCGGCGCTCGGTACCGAGGCTCCGGACGCGGTCATCCTCAGCGACTACGCCAAGGGCGTGCTCACGCCGCAGATCATCGCTGCCATCACCCAGCGCGCGGGCAAGGTACCGGTGGTCGTGGATCCCAAGTCGCGCGATTTCACGCGCTATCGTGGCGCCACCACCATCACGCCGAACCTGCGGGAACTGGAGACGGCATCCGGCAAGTCGCTGGATCCGACCCATACCGACGCCGTGGCCGCAGCGGCGCGACCCTTGATTGCCGCGGCGGGCCTCTCCTCGATGGTCGTGACCTTAAGTGAACACGGCATGCTGGTCGTCCCTGCCGACGGTGCGCCCATTGCGGTGCCGGCCAGTCGCCGCGAGGTCTTCGATGTCACCGGTGCCGGTGATACCGCCATCGCCGTGCTGACCCTGTCGCTGGCTGCCGGCACGTCGCTGCCTGCCGCTGCGCGGCTTGCCAATGCCGCCGCTGGCGTGTCGGTCGGCCAGGTCGGCGCCGTCGCCGTGGATGCCGACAGCATCCGCAGCGAACTCACCGCCTCACCGGATGCCAAGGTGCTGTCGCGCGCGGAACTCGCGGCGCGCGCGGTGTCGTGGCGGCTTGCCGGCAAGCGCATCGTGTTCACCAACGGCTGCTACGACCTGCTGCATGCCGGACATCTGTCGCTGTTGCACGGCGCCGCGAAGCTCGGCGACATCCTGGTGCTGGCGATCAACAGCGACGCATCGGTGCGCCGCCTGAAGGGGCCGGAGCGGCCGCTGGTGCCCCAGGCCGAACGCGCCGCGCTGCTGGCAGCGCTGGCGTGCGTGGATGCCGTGACCGTGTTCGATGAGGACACCCCGCTCGCCACCATCGAGGCGGTGCGACCCCACGTCCTCGTCAAGGGCGCCGACTACAAGGCCGACCAGGTCGTCGGCCGCGAAGTCGTGGAGGCAAACGGCGGCCGCGTGGCCCTGGTCCCGCTGCTGCCGCAGAAATCCACCAGCGCGCTGGTGGAGCGCATCAAGGGCCTCGCCAAGGACCCCTAGGTCCCACGTTTGACGGGTCGCTTCCACCCCGGAACGGTGACCGGCCGCACCCGGGCAACCGTCAGCTGGCCTGCCGGCGCAGCGCGCGAAATGGTCGAACCGGCGCCGATGTTGGCACCCGCGCCGATGTGGACCGGGGCCACCAGCATGCTGCCGGAGCCGATGAACACATCATCTTCGATGGTGGTCACTGATTTGTTGACGCCATCGTAGTTGCAGGTCACGGTGCCGGCGCCGACGTTCACGTCCGCACCGATGTCCGCATCGCCCAGGTAGGTCAGGTGATTTGCCTTGGTGCGCGAGCCGATGCGGGCCTTCTTCACTTCGACGAAGTTGCCGATGTGCACGTGATCTGCGAGCACGGTTTCGGGACGCACCCGCGCGAACGGTCCGATCCGGCAGTCCGGGCCGACGACGGCCCGATCGATGATGGTGTTGGCGAACACCTCCGTGCCCGCGGCAATCTGCGCGTCGCGGATGAAACAGTTGGGGCCGATCTTCACCCCGTCCCCGAGGCTGACCTGTCCTTCGAACACCACGTTCACATCGATCAGCACGTCCTGGGCGACCGTCACCGTGCCGCGCACGTCGACCCGCGCCGGATCGATGAGCGTCGCGCCATCGAGCATGAGCTGGCGCGACTGCCGGGCACGCCAGGCGCCTTCGGCCGCCGCGAGCTGCACGCGATCATTGACGCCTTGAACTTCCTGCTCGTCGGCGGCGATCAGGGGCTGCACCACCACGCGATCGCGGACCGCGAGGCCGATCACGTCCGTCAGGTAGTACTCGCGCTGCGAATTGCGATTGTTCAATCGCGTGAGCCACCGGGTCAGCATGGCGGCGGGCAGCGTCAGCACGCCGGTATTGCACTCATGCACGCGGCGCTGTTTCGCGGTCGCGTCCTGGTCCTCGACAATGCCCTGCACCCGCCCGCGCGCATTGCGCAGCACGCGGCCGTAGCCGCTCGGATCGCGGGCGTTGACCGTCAGCAGCCCGACGCCATCGCGGCCGGCTGCCTGCAGCAGGTCCTGCAGCGTCCGGGTGGTGAGCAGCGGGCTGTCGCCGTAGAGGATCAGGACGCGCTCTGCGGCGGACAGCAGCGGCGCCACCTGCATGACGGCGTGACCGGTTCCCAGCTGCTGTGCCTGTCGCACCCATGACACCGGCGCATGCGCAAAGGCGGCGCGCACGGCCTCCCCGCCGTGGCCGTACACCACGTGGATCGCGGCAGGGCTGAGGGTCCGTGCGGTATCCAGGACATGCTGCAGCAGCGGTCTGCCGGCCAGCGGCTGCAGCACCTTGGGCAGTGCGGATTTCATGCGCTTGCCGGCGCCGGCGGCGAGGATGATGACGGCCAGGGGCTGCGCGCCGGGCGCGGCCACGCGGGGCCTGGTCTTGAGCTTGCGGGACGATTTCTTCAACGCCACGGTGCGCCTCAATGTCGTATCGGTTGCTGCGCAGACTGCACCGTGCAGCTGCGGGCCGCGGCCGCATCCAGCTGCATCAGCTTGGGCTGCACTTGGGGTCCGACGAACAGTTTCGGATTGGAATGGATCTCGCCCTCGTCGCTCTCGCGCTGACGGATGATGCGCGCCAGGTCGGCGTAGGCCGCGGGCAGCGAGCAGGCGCGGGGTAACGCGTCCTTGAGCAGCGCTTCGCCAAAGTAGGTGAGATCGCGGGTGTCGTCGCAGCCGAACGAACTGTGGTATGCGTCCGCGGCGGTCATAACGAGCGTCGAGTCATTCTTCAGCACCGGGATGAAGATACCGGAGTAGCACGCGGACACGATCACGATGCGCCAGCGGATGCGGGATTCGTCGAGGATCTTGCGCACGTCCTTGGGCGAGAGGGCGTCCTCGGGCAGCCGGCCGTTGGTGATGGCGACGCCATCCTCATCGTTGCCATGCGAAGTCAGCATCAGGACGAGCGTGTCCCGGTCGCGGTGCATGCGCTGGCCGATGGCGTCCACGGCGGTTCGCAGGTTGTCGAAGCTCGCCAGGGGATAGGTGCGCCGGTCATGGATGTCGTTCACCAACAGCAGTGACCGTGAACCGGTGGCATAGCGCGCCCCGAACACCTGCTGGGCGAGTTCGGCCTCCTTGCGGAATACCTTCTGTTCACCGAACCCCGCGAAGCCCACGAAATAGACGTCACCGCCTGCCGAATTGCCGCGTTCCATCCGGGAGACGGTGGCGATCAGGCCGCGGCGCTGGGCCTGCGCCGAGGGCGGCCTTGCCAACGTACCAAGCTGGGCCGCCGGCGCCTGACCGATCTGCATGGACAGCGCCACGACGCATGTCGCGGTCCACAGTGCGAGGTGTTGCAGCTTGGCGGCCCTGCCCATCCCGGCAGCTTAACAGCAGCGGAAAGCACCCGCCCGTCAGGTCGGTGAGGACGTCAGCTGCGGATTTTGCGCAGCCGCTCGAGGATTCTCAGCTGCGCGGCGACTCGGGCCAGCTCGGCCAGCGCTTCGGCGTGATCGATGGCACCGGCCCGATCCTTGAGCGCTTCTTCGGCACGCTGCTTCGCCGCCAGGGCTGCCGCCTCGTCGATGTCCTTGGCGCGCAGCGCGGTATCGGCCAGCACCGTGACCAGGTTCGGCTGGATCTCCAGCGCGCCGCCGCCCACGTAGAACACCTGCTCGGCGCCGTCGGGGGTCTGCACCCGCACTTCGCCGGCCTTGAGCAGGGTCAGCAGCGGTGCGTGCCGCGGGGTGATGCCCAGATCACCCTCGGTGCCCGGCGCAAACACCATGGCCGCATCCCCGGAGAAGATCTCGCCTTCGGCGCTGACGATGTCGACCCTGATTGTGTGTGTCGGTGCCATTACTGCAGGGTCTTGGCTTTTTCAACGGCCTCGTCGATCGAGCCGACCATGTAGAACGCCTGCTCGGGCAGGTGGTCGTACTCACCGCTCAGGATGCCCTGGAAGCCGCGGATGGTGTCCTTCAGCGCCACGATCTTGCCGTCCTGGCCGGTGAAGACCTTGGCGACGTTGAACGGCTGGGACAGGAAACGCTGCACCTTGCGGGCGCGGAACACGGTCTGCTTGTCCTCGGTCGACAGCTCGTCCATGCCGAGGATGGCGATGATGTCCTGCAGCTCCTTGTAGCGCTGCAGCACGGCCTGCACACCGCGCGCGGTGTTGTAGTGCTCCTCGCCGATGACCAGCGGGTCCAGCTGCCGGCTGGTCGAGTCCAGCGGATCCACGGCCGGATAGATGCCCAGGGAAGCGATCTGCCGGGAGAGCACCACGGTCGCGTCGAGGTGGGCGAAGGTCGTGGCCGGTGACGGGTCGGTGAGATCGTCCGCAGGCACGTACACGGCCTGGATGGAGGTGATCGAACCGGTCTTGGTCGAAGTGATGCGCTCCTGCAGCACACCCATTTCCTCGGCCAGCGTCGGCTGATAGCCGACGGCCGAGGGCATGCGGCCCAGCAGCGCGGACACTTCGGTGCCGGCCAGCGTGTAGCGGTAGATATTGTCGACGAAGAACAGCACGTCGCGACCCTTGCCGCCGTCCTCGCGCACTTCGTCACGGAAGTACTCGGCCATGGTGAGCCCCGTGAGCGCGACGCGCAGGCGGTTGCCCGGCGGCTCGTTCATCTGGCCGTACACCATCGCGACCTTGGAATTCGAGAGCGTGTCCTTGTCGATGACGCCCGACTCGATCATCTCGTGATAGAAGTCGTTGCCCTCGCGGGTGCGCTCACCGACACCGGCGAACACCGACAGACCACTGTACTGCTTGGCGATATTGTTGATCAGCTCCAGCATGTTGACGGTCTTGCCGACGCCGGCGCCACCGAACAGGCCGACCTTGCCCCCCTTGGCGAAGGGCACCAGCAGGTCGATGACCTTGATGCCCGTGACCAGCAGGTCCTGTCCGCCCGCCTGCTCATCAAACGCCGGGGGCGCCCGATGAATCGGCAGATGTTGCGGTGAGTCGACCGGCCCGCGGTTGTCCTGCGGGCGCCCCAGCACGTCCATGATGCGGCCCAGAGTGGCCTTGCCCACGGGCACCGAAATCGGCCCGCCGGTGGAGCGCACGGGCAGGCCGCGCTTGAGGCCTTCGGAAGCCCCCATGGCGATGGTGCGCACGACGCCGTCACCCAGCTGCTGCTGCACTTCCAGGATCAGGTCCGAATCCGCCAGCTGCAGGGCTTCATAGACACTCGGAATCTGCTCGCGCGGAAACTCGACGTCGATGACGGCACCAATGATCTGGGTGATCTTGCCTTCGGCAATGTTGCTCATGCGTATGTCCTTCTCAAACGGCCGCGGCGCCGCCGACGATCTCCGACAGTTCCTTCGTGATCGCCGCCTGGCGGGCCTTGTTGTAAACGAGTTGCAGGTCCTGGATGAGCGTGCCGGCGTTGTCGGTGGCGGCCTTCATGGCAACCATGCGCGCGGCCATCTCCGAGGCGACGTTCTCGACGACACCCTGGTACACCTGCGACTCGATGTAGCGCATCAGCAATCCTTCGAGGATGGCGCGCGCGTCGGGTTCGTAGATGTAGTCCCAGTGTTCCGGCAGACCCTGGTTGTCGGCCGCATCGACCGGCAGCAGCTGCGTGACGGTGGGCTGCTGCGTCATGGTATTCACGAATTTCGCGTTGGCCAGATACAGGCGGTCGATCTTGCCGTCGCGATAGGCGTCGAGCATGACCTTGATGGTGCCGATCAGGTCCTTGATATGCGGCCGGTCACCCAGGCCCGAGACGCTGCCCAGCACCGGCGTGCCCAGACGGCGGAAGAACGCAATGCCCTTGGTGCCGACGATCGACAGGCTTACCTGCGCGCCCTTGTTCTGCCAGTCGCGCATCTGCAGCAGCACCTGCTTGAACAGGTTCGCATTCAAACCGCCGGCCAGTCCACGATCGGTCGAGATGACGATGATCCCGACCGCCTTCGGCTCACGCGCCACCAGGAACGGGTGCCGAAAGTCCGGATTCGCCTCATTCAGGTGGCCGATGACGGTGCGGATCTTCTCCGCGTACGGGCGCGCGAGCTTCATGCGGTCCTGCGCGCGACGCATCTTGCTCGTGGCCACCATCTGCATGGCCTTGGTGATCTTCTGAGTGCTCTTCACACTCGCGATCTTGGTGCGGATTTCCTTGGTGCCGGGCATGCTGGGGGCTTCTTTAGTAGGTACCGTTGGCGAGGAAGTCTTCCACGATCTTCTTCAGCGTCGCCTCATGTTCCTTCAGAACCGGCTTCGCATTGATGGCATCGAGTGCAGCCTTGTGCGAGGTGTTCGCGAAACCCTGCAGGGCGGCCTCGAAGTCCACGACCTTCTTGATTTCGACCTTGTCCATGTAGCCGTTGTTGACGGCGTAGATCGACAGCGCCATTTCCGCAACCGACTGCGGTGCGTACTGCTTCTGCTTCATCACCTCGGTGGTGCGCTGGCCGCGCTCGAGCTGCTTGCGGGTCGACTCATCGAGATCGGACGCGAACTGCGAGAAGGCCGCGAGCTCGCGGTACTGCGCGAGCGCCAGACGGATACCACCGCCTAAGCGCTTGATGATGTCGGTCTGCGCGGCGCCGCCGACGCGGGACACCGAGATGCCGGCGTTCATGGCCGGACGGGTGCCGGCGTTGAAGAGGTCCGTTTCCAGGAAGATCTGGCCATCGGTGATCGAAATCACGTTGGTCGGCACGAACGCCGTCACGTCCCCCGCCTGGGTCTCGATGATCGGCAGGCCGGTCAGCGACCCGGTCTTGCCCTTCACCGCTCCCTTGCTGACCATCTCCACGTACTCCTCGTTGACGCGCGCACTGCGCTCGAGCAGACGGGAGTGCAAATAGAACACGTCGCCGGGGAACGCTTCGCGGCCCGGCGGGCGACGCAGCAGCAGCGAGATCTGACGATAGGCCACGGCCTGCTTCGACAGATCATCGTAAATGATCAGGGCATCCTCGCCGTTGTCCATGAAGTATTCACCCATGGTCACGCCTGAATACGCCGAGATGTACTGCATGGCGGCTGGCGTGGAAGCGGAGGCCGCCACGATGATGGTGTGCTTGAGCGCACCGTGCTCTTCGAGCTTGCGCACCACGTTGGCGATGGTCGACTGCTTCTGGCCGATGGCGACGTAGACGCACTTAATGCCGGAGGACTTCTGGTTGATGATGGTATCGATCGCCATCGCGGTCTTGCCGGTCTGGCGGTCACCGATAATCAGCTCGCGCTGGCCGCGGCCGATCGGCACCATCGAGTCCACCGACTTGTAGCCGGTCTGCACCGGCTGCGACACGGACTTGCGATAGATCACGCCCGGCGCGACGCGCTCGATGGGCGCGGTCCGCGAGGCATTGATCGGACCCTTGCCGTCGATCGGGGTACCCAGGGCATCGACCACACGACCCAGCAGCTCCGGGCCCACCGGCACCTCGAGGATGCGGCCGGTCGTCTTGACCGTGTTGCCCTCGCCCAGGTGCTTGTAGTCACCCAGCACGACGGCGCCAACCGAGTCCTGCTCGAGGTTCAGCGCCAGTCCAAAGGTGTTGCCCGGGAACTCGAGCATTTCGCCGTAGCGCGCGTCGGCCAGGCCATGGACGCGCACGATGCCGTCGGTGACCGACACGATGGTACCGACATTGCGCGCCTCGGTGACACCCTGGAAATTCTCGATGCGCTGCTTGATGAGATCACTGATCTCAGTTGCCTTGATGGCCATGCTTTAGGGTTCCTTGCGAATTTCGTAGGGGTGGCCGCTCATCACGCGACCAGTTCGTGGGCGATGCGCGTAAGGCGCCCGCGCACCGAGCCATCGATGACCAGGTCTCCGGCGCGCACCACGGCGCCACCGATGAGATCCGGCTCTATGACGCAATGCAGGCGCACCTCGCGCTTGAGGCGTCGGGCGAGCGCAGCAGCCAGGGTCTGCTGCTGGGTGGCGTCGAGCGGCGCCGCCGAGGCGACAGTGACATCGGCGATGCCTTCCGCGTCGTCCTTGTAGCCATCGAACAGCACGGCGATTTCCGTCAGGCAGTTCAGGCGTCGGGATTCGGCCAGGGTCTGCACGAAGTTGCGGCCGTGTTCACCCAGGCCGGCGCCGGCGAGGTCCAGCACCAGCTGCGCCAGCTGTGCCGGCGTCACATGCGGATCACCCAGCAGCGACTGCACGTGCGGATCCGCCACCACCGCAGCGGCCTTGTGCAACGCCTCGGACCAGGCACCCAGCATGCTGTCGGCACGCGCCTCGGCAAAGGCCGCCCTGGCGTACGGTCGCGCGATAGTGATCTTGTCTGCCATCAGATTTGCGCGGCGAGCTTGTTGAGCAGCTCGGCATGCGTGCCCGGATCGATTTCGCGCTCGAGCACCTTGGCAGCGGCACGCACCGCGAGGCCGGCCACGTCCTGGCGCAGCGTTTCGCGCGCGCGGGTCGTTTCCAGCTCGATCTGCGTGTGCGCGGAGGCCACCAGCCGCGCGCCATCGGCGCTGGCGTGGCCCTTGGCCTGCTCGACGAGCTCATTGGCGCGCTTCTGCGCCTGGTCGATGATGTGCGTCGCCCGATCGCGGGCCTCGCGGATCACCTCATCGGCTTTGACCTGCGCCTGCGCCAGGGACTGCTGCCCCTGATCGGCCGCTTCCAGGCCCTGTGCGATCTTGCGCGCGCGTTCCTCCATGGCACCCAGGATCTTCGGCCACGCGAACTTCATCACCGACCAGATGAGGATCGCGAACACGAGCATCTGGATGATGAGCGTCAGATTGAAGTTCACCCTCGTCTCCTGATTGCGGGCGGACGGAAGCTCGCGCCGGGGTCCGCGTTCAAGACATGCGCCTTCAGTGCGCCGCCGCGGCAGCCGCCTGGAAGGCGGATACGAACGGATTGGCGAACGTGAAAAACAGTCCGAAGGCGATGCCGATGAAGGCCACCGCGTCGAGCAGCGCCGCGACGATGAACATTCTGGCCAGCAGCGCCGGAGCCAGTTCCGGCTGGCGCGCCATGCCCTCGAGGAAGCGGCCGCCGAGGATGCCGAAGCCGATGGCGGTGCCCAGCGCGCCGAGGCCGAAGATGATGCCGACGGCAAGTACGGTCATCCCTTCAATGTGTGCAATGTTTTCCATTCAACTCTCCAGATATCGATCCGTTTCCAATCAAATTAGTGACGAAGCTTCAATGATGCTCGGATGCCTGCGACAGGTAGACGATGGTGAGCATCATGAAGATGAAGGCCTGCAGGACACCGACAAAAAGGTCGAACGCCGTCCACACCAGGCCGACCAGTACCGACCCGACGATGCTCAGCCAGCCACCGAAGGAGGCCAGGGCTGCGAACCCGGACGACAGGGTGAGCAGGGCGATGAGCACGAACACCATCTCGCCTGCGTACATGTTGCCGTACAGTCGCAATGCCAGCGACACCGGCCGGGCTATGAACGTCGGCAGTTCCATGACCAGATTCAGCGGTATGCACAGGATGCGCAGCGCAATGTTGGCCTGCTTGCCGCTGGGCGGAAACGGATGCAGCGAGAGCTCACCGAGGAAACCGCCCAGACCCTTCATCGTGATGCTGTAGTAGATGATGAGGATGAACACCGTCAGGGACAGCGCGAATACGACGTTCAGATCGATGCTCGGCACGACGCGCAGATGGCCCAGGCCCACGGCGCCTGCCGCACCGGGCAGCAGGTCGATCGGCAACACGTCCATCACATTGAACAGAAATACCCAGCAGAAAATCGTCAGCGCCAGCGGTGCGATCAGCGGGTTATCGCCCTGGAAGATGCCCCGGACCTGGGAGTCCACGAACGACACCACCAGCTCGACGAAGTTCTGCCATTTACCCGGCGTGCCGCTGGTCGCCCTGCGCGCCGCGATGATGAAGCTGCCGCCAAAGACCAGCGCCAGCACGATGGAGATGACGACGCTGTCGAAGTTGACGACCGACAGGTCCAGCAGACCATTGGGCTTGTGATTGGTCAGGAAAGTCAGGTGATGGGCGATGTACTCCGTCGCATTCGGAGTCTCTGCAGCCACTTGTGAAACGAAATTGCTCATCACACCATCTCGCGCGGCGCGCTGCCGGCCGAACCCTTGGCATCCGGCGGCGGCGCAGTCCGTCCGAACCACAGCGCGCGCGCCAGTACCACCCAATAAACCAAAAACGTGGCCACGTAGGCCGCAATCATCGCCACCGCGTTCACCTTCATGAACAGCAGCGCCAGAACCAATACCACGATCACCACCGTGATCTTGGCAATCTCACCCAGATAGAACGCCAGCAGCATCCGCTCCGCGCCCGACCCGGACAGCCGGCCAAATGCCAGCACTGCCATCACCACACTCGCCAGCGTGCTCGCGCCGCCACCCACGATCGCCGAGGCGGCAGGGCGCGGCCCGGCAACCGCCAGGCTCACCGCAGCCACCAGCAGTGTCGTTACCGCCTGGGCGCGCGCGCAATTGAACGCCAGCGCCCGCGCGTGTGGCAGATCGATGCTGTTCACGAAGAATTCCCGGTGCACTTCAGGGACACGCCATAACCCCCTGATTGCACTGTTAGAGAGCCCATGGCGCCCATCCGCCCCCGTCAAAAGACCGAGGCGTTGCGACAGGATTTGTTTGTCCTACAGCCACTTACGTGACCGGGCCATAACGGCGGCGAATTATAGATATGCCGGCAGGAAAACGCTACAAGTTAGCTCGTTTAACGTATGTGTTCGAGGATGCCGTCCAGCTCTTCGAGGCTGTTGTAACTGACCACCAGTTTGCCCTTGCCGGAGCGCGTATGTTGAATCGCCACGCGGGCGCCCAGCTTTTCGGACAGATCCAGTTCCAGGCGCTGCACGTCCGGGTCAACCTGGGCGGCGGCGGCAGCGGCGGCGTCCGGCCGCGCCGCCCCTGCCTGGGTCATGCGCCGCACGATGTCCTCGGTCTCGCGCACCGAGAGGCCCTTCTTCACCACCAGTACCGCGACCTCCACCTGCTGGCGGCGGGTCGTCAGCCCCAGCAGGGCACGCGCATGGCCCATTTCCAGGGCCCGCGCTTCGAGCTGCTCGCAGACCTCGGGTGCCAGATCCAAAAGCCGCAACAGATTGCTGACCGCCGCGCGGGAGCGGCCGACGGCTTCGGCCGCCTGCTGGTGGGTCATGCTGAATTCGCTGATCAGCCGCTCCAGCGCCCGCGCCTCTTCCAGCGGATTCAGGTTCTCGCGCTGGATGTTCTCGATGAGCGCCACGGAAATGGCGGTCTCATCCGGCACGTCGCGCACGATGGCGGGAATGTCCGCAAGCCCGGCGAGCTGCGCGGCGCGCCAGCGGCGCTCGCCGGCGATGATTTCATAACGCTGCCCGCCGCTTGGCGTCGTGGCCTCGATGGGCCGCACGAGGATGGGCTGCACCACGCCTTGGCTGCGGATCGACGCCGCCAGTTCGTTGAGCGCCTCCTGGTCCAGGTGCGAGCGCGGCTGGTAGCGGCCGCGTTGCAGGATGTCCAGCGGCAGCCGGCTCAGCCGCTCACCCTTGGGTTCCGGCGGCGTCGGTGCCAACGCAACCGGCGCGGGCGCGACCGGTTGCGCCAGGTCCGGCGATCCCATCAGCGCGTTCAGACCGCGGCCGAGGCTGGGTTTCTTCTGTGTCATCGCAATCCTACTGCACAGCCTGCGGCGTTGCCGTCGGCGCGGAGGCCGGCGGCTCGACCTCGTCGTCGCGACGGATCATCTCCCCGGCGAGGGCCAGGTACGCGAGCGCGCCGCGCGACTCCTTGTCGTGCAGCAGCACCGGCTTGCCGAACGAGGGCGCCTCGGCCAGGCGGACATTGCGGGGAATCACCGTGCGGAACACCTTGTCCGGAAAGTGCATGATGAGCTGCGCCCCCACCTCGTTGGAGAGATTGTTGCGCGGGTCGAACATCGTCCGCAGCAGGCCTTCGATCTCGAGCTGCGGATTCACCGCCACCCGGATCTGCTCCACCGTCGCCAGCAGGCCCGAGAGACCCTCCAGGGCGTAGTACTCGCACTGCATCGGGATCAGCACGCTGTCGGCGGCAACCAGCGCGTTCACGGTCAGCAAGTTCAATGCCGGCGGGCAGTCGATGAGGATCACGTCGTACTCTTCGCGGATTTCCTTGAGCGCGCTGCGCAGCTTCATTTCCCGTCCCGCGAGCATCGTCAGCAGCCGCACTTCGGCCACGGTGAGATCCTGGTTGGTGGGCAGTAGCGTGAAGCCGGCCGGTTCGATGGGGACCAGTGCCGAGCGGATGTTGGCCTCGCCCAGCAGCACTTCACAGGTGCCCTGCGTCAGCCGGGTCTTGTCGACGCCGCAGCCCATGGTCGCATTGCCCTGGGGGTCGAGGTCGATCAGCAGCACGCGCCGCTTGGTCGCGGCCAGCGATGCCGCCAGGTTCACGGCCGTCGTCGTCTTGCCGACGCCGCCTTTCTGGTTGGCAATTGCGATGACCCGTTTCATTCCTTAAGTCTACAGGTGGCGATAAGGAGATGGCGCTCCTCGTTGAGGCCGGGCACGTGCAGCGGCACGACCTCCCCGATCTGCCACGGCGGCGCCACGCCCGCGATTTCGCCCTCGGGCAGCCGCCCCTTCATGGCCAGCACCCGCGTTCCCGGCCCGCACAGCGGCGCGACCCATTCGAGCATCTGCGGCAGGGCCGCGAAGGCCCGGGCCACGACGGTGTCGAAGGGCTGCGCCGGCCGCACCGCCTCGACGCGCGCGTGCAGCGCCTCGACGTTGGTCAGCCCCAGCGCCCGGGCGGCGTGGGCCACGAAGCGCTGCTTCTTGCCGTTCGAATCCATGAGCACGAACCGCCGCTGCGGCGCGAGCAGCGCCAGTGGCAGCCCCGGGAAACCCGCACCGGTGCCCACGTCCGCCACCGTGCTGCCCTGCACAAAGGGCGCCACGGACAAACTGTCCAGCAGGTGATGCGTGAGCATCTGCGCGCGGTCGGTGATGGCCGTCAGGTTGTAGGCGCGGTTCCAGTGCGTGAGCTCATCCAGCAGGCGCAGCAGGGCTGCCGCCGCCGCATCGCTCAGTGCGACTCCCAGTTCCCGGGCACCGGCCAGCAGCGCCGCGCGCTCATCGGCCATTGCCGACCAGTTCGGCCATGAACTCGTTGACGCTCAGAGCCGTGAGGCGCGCCGGATCCTTGAACAGCGCCACTACGCGTGCGGCCTGTTTCGCCGGATAGTGCGCCAGCACCGCCGCTTCGAACTTCGCGAACAGCAGCGGCTCACCCTCCGCCCGCCGCCGGCGGTGCCCTACCGGGAAATCCACGTGCGCCCGGGGGGTCGCGCTGCCGTCCGTGAAGAACACCTGTACGGCATTGCCGATGAAGCGGCGCTCCGGATCGTAGTAGTCGCGCGTGAAATCCGGATTCTCGCGTACCTGCATCCGGGAGCGCAGCCGGTCGATGCGCGGATCTGCTGCCACCTCATCCTCATAGTCGGCGGCGGTCAGCCGGCCGAAGATCAGCGGCACCGCCACCATGTACTGGAGGCAATGGTCGCGGTCCGCCGGATTCGCAAGCGGACCGGTCTTGTCGATGATGCGCACACCCGGCTCCTGGGTCTCGATCACGATCCGATCGATCTCATCGAGCCGCGCGCTCACTGCCGCATGCAGCGACAGGGCGCACTCCACCGCCGTCTGCGCGTGAAACTCCGCGGGCCAGGAAATCTTGAAGAGGATGTTTTCCATCACATAGCTGCCGAACGGCTGCGGCACCGCGAGACTCTTGCCGCCGAACAGCACGTCCTGGAATCCCCAGTGCGGTGCGCTCAGCACGGACGGATAGCCCATCTCCCCGGTCAGCGCCATGAGGGCGTGACGCACGCCGCGGCTGGTCGCATCCCCCGCCGCCCAGCTCTTGCGCGAACCGGTGTTCGGCGCGTGCCGATAGGTGCGCAGCGCGCCGCCGTCGGCCCAGGCGTTGGACACTGCGTTGCTGATCTGCGCCTGCGAGCCGCCGAGCATCGCGGTCACGACCGCCGTCGTCGCCACGCGCACCAGCAGCACATGGTCCAGGCCCACGCGGTTGAAACTGTTGGTCAGCGCCAGCACGCCCTGGATCTCATGGGCGCGCACCATGGCGCTGAGCACCTCCGCCACGGTCAGCGGCGCGCGGCCGTGCATCAGGGCCTGGCGCGCCAGGTAATCCGCAACCGCGAGGATGCCGCCGAGATTGTCCGACGGGTGGCCCCACTCGGCCGCGAGCCAGGTGTCGTTGAAATCCAGCCAGCGGACCATCGCGCCGATGGCGAACGCGCCCTGGACCGGATCCAGCTCCAGGGAAGTGCCCGGGACGCGGGCGCCACCGGGCATGACGGCGCCCGGCACCACCGGCGCGATCAGGCGCGCGCAGGCCGGCACCTTCAGCGCCAGCAAGCCGCACGCCAGCGTGTCCATGAGGCAGTGCTGCGCCGTGGTGAGCGCCAGCGGCGTCACCGGCGGCGGTGCGCTGGCGTACGCCGCGATCTGCGTGAGCAGCGCGTCGGCGTCCGGGCGCTGGGCCCGCTTGGGATCAAATGCCGACATCAGTTCACTTCCGCGCGGCGAGCGGCACGAAGGCGCGCGGCGCCGGGCCTATGTATTCGGCCGCGGGCCGCACGATCTTGCCGTTCTCGCGCTGCTCGATGACGTGCGCCGACCAGCCGGTGGTGCGGGCCATGACGAACACTGGCGTGAACATGGATACCGGGATCTGCATCAGGTGATAGAGCACTGCGGAGAACCAGTCGACATTGGGAAACAGCTTCTTCTCCCGCCACAGCACCGACTCGATGCGGTCCGCCACGTCAAACAGAGTCATGTCGCCGGCTTCCTGCGACAGCTGTCGCGCCAGCTCCTTGGCGAGCGGATGGCGCGGATCGGAGAGGGTGTAGACGGGATGTCCGAAGCCGATGATGACCTCGCGCGCGGCAAGTCGCGCCAGGACATCGGTCTCGGCGACTTCCGGCGTGCGGTAGCGCTGCTGGATCTCCAGCGCCACCTCATTGGCGCCGCCGTGCTTCGGACCGCGCAGCGCGCCGATACCGCCGCACAGGCACGAATAGATGTCCGACCCGGTGCTCGCAATCACCCGGGCCGTGAAGGTGGAGGCGTTGAACTCATGCTCGGCATACAGGATCAGCGACGTATGCATCGCCCGCACCCACGAGGCCAGCGGCGGCCGCTCATGCAGCAGATGCAGGAAATGGCCGCCAACCGAATCATCATCGGTCTCAACCTGGACGCGCCGGCCGGAGCGGCTGAAGTGGAACCAGTAGGCCAGCATTGAGCCCAGCGACGCGACCAGCTGGTCGGCGATGTCGCGCGCGGCCGCGACTGCGTGGCCGGGCGGTTCGGGCAGCGCACAGCCCATGGCCGAGACGCCGGTGCGCAGCACGTCCATCGGATGCGCAGCCGGCGGCAGCACCTCCAGCGCACCGCGGACCGTGCGGGACAGCCCGCGCAGGGATTTGAGCTTGGCCTGGTAGGCGGCAAGGCTCACCGCGTTCGGCAGTTCGCCGTGGATGAGCAGGTGGGCCACCTCCTCGAAGGTCGCGTGGCGCGCCAGGTCCTGGATGTCGTACCCGCGGTAGTGCAGGTCATTGCCCGTCTGACCCACGGTACACAGCGCCGTGGAACCGGCGGTGACACCGGCCAGGGCGACGGATTTCTTCGGGCGCAATACGGGGGCGCTCTCGCTCATGTTGCTACTCCTGTGGCGGATTGCTGCCGAACAGCCGATCCAGCCGTTCCTCGTAGGCGTGATAGCCCAACACGGTGTACAGGTCCTCGCGCGTCTGCATGCGATCCAGGACCAGACGTTGGGTGCCGTCCTGCCGGATGGCCTGGTAGACCTCGCGAGCCGCCAGACTCATGGCGCGGAAGGCGGACTGCGGATACAGCACCATACGCACTCCCGCCCGCCACAACTCCTGCGCGTTGAACAGCGGCGTGCGGCCGAATTCAGTGATGTTGGCCAGCAGGGGCACCGGCACGGCCGCGGCGAACTGCCGATATTCCTCGAGCGAGGTGAGGCCTTCCGCGAAAATCATGTCGGCGCCGGTGGCCGCGTAGGCCTGCGCGCGCTCCACCGCGGCGGCCTGACCCTCCACCGCGTGCGCGTCGGTCCGCGCCATGATCACGAACGACGCATCGGCGCGCGCATCAAGGGCGGCCTTGAGCCGGTCGCACATTTCGGCAGGCTGAACCAGCTGTTTGCCGGGACGGTGGCCGCAACGCTTGATCGTCACCTGGTCTTCCAGGTGCAGTCCCGCGGCGCCCGCGCGCGCCAGGTCGCGACAGGTGCGGGCGATATTGAAGGCACCGCCAAATCCGGTGTCGGCATCCACCAGCAGCGGCAGTTCGCACGCGCCGCTGATGCGCCGGGCCTCCTCGGCAACATCGTTCAGCGTGGTCACGGCCAGATCCGGCAGGCCGAACGCGCTGTTGGCGACGCCCGCGCCCGACAGATAGATGGCGCGAAAGCCTGCATTGGCCGCGAGCATCGCGGAATATGCGGTGACCGTGCCGACGATCTGCAGTGGCCGCTCCTGGTCGAGCGCGGCCCGCAGCTTCTGCCCCGCTTCAGGCTTTGACATGTTTGCTACCTTCGCTGGCGTTTGACCCAGGCGATGAGGCCCTGGGTGTTGAGGTCGATGTCCTTGGAGAGGTATTCATCCACGCTTGCTGCGGGATCGGCAAGTCCATGGCGGCCCGCGAGTTCGATCCACAGTGCCCGCATCTCCCCGTAAATGGCGGCGTACGGATCGGCGTCGTCGGCATGGCGCAGCGCCAGCGCGGCCAGTTGCGGAATCTGCGCCTTGAGCGACGCCGCCATCGCGGGCAGCCCGGTCACCCGACTGTAGTGCATCAGATAGGCGGCCTTGGGTTCGGTCGCCATCAGACGGTCGATCGAGTCAATCAGCTGCGCGGGGTCAAACTGCGACGGTGTGGTCGTGGGTACCCCGAACGCGCCGTGCGCGGTATCCATCTCACGATAGGACAATCCGAAGGTATCGCCGGTGAACAGGTTGTGATGCTCCAGATCCACGACGCAGTAGTGATGCAGGGCATGACCGGGCGTGTGCAGCAGCTGCAACGGCCGGCCCCGCAGCGTGATGCGCTGTCCATCTTCGCTCTGCAGCACGCGGCTCGCATCCACCGGAATCAGTTCGCCGTACAGCTCGCGGTAGCGTTCCGCTCCGTAGACCACCTTGGAGGCGGCAATGAGCTTGGCCGGATCAATGAGGTGCGAGGCGCCGCGCGGATGCACGACGAGGCGGGCGCTGGGCAGGGACTGCAGCAGCAGGCCCGCGCCGCCGGCGTGATCGAGGTGCACGTGCGTGGTGAAGACATATTCGACCGCCGCCGGATCGATCTGCAGTTCCTGAAGTGCACCGAGCAGATGTGGCACCGAGTAATTGGTGCCCACGTCGACGAAGGCCGCCGCGCCGCCGTGCTGGATGATGTGGGACGCGGCAAGGCCCGGCCGGATGTACTCGGTGTCAACCGCCGTGATGCCGTCCGGATGACGGGTGAGCCGCGCGGACGCGAATTGGGCTGTCATGAAGCGGATCGTATCAGGCACCATGGCGGCTGCTCGACACCTTCTGCGATTCGTACGCATTCATGAAAAAGACATCGGCCGCCCGGCGGCAGCTCGCCTGGCTCCTGGCATTGGGTCTTGGCGCCGTCCAGGCGGCGCAGATGCCCCTGCCCGTCGTGGGACTGCCGGCGCAGTCACAGGGCGCGCTGATCTTCGACGGCGTGGCCGCCGCCGATCCGAATCTGAACCTGCGGATCTCCCAGTACCTGGTCGGACGCGATGCCGCCTTCCTCGCCTGGCTGCCGGACAACAGCCTGCTCATCAGCACCCGCTTCGGCGATCAGGCGCAGGTGCACCGGGTGCTGGCACCGCTGGGCATGCGCGAACAGCTCACCTGGTATGCCGACCCGATCGCGAAGGTGCTGACCGCGCCGGCCGGCCCGGCCGATGGCTTCGCGTTCCTGATGGAACACAACGCCGACGCTCTGCCACAGCTGTACTATTACAACTTCGCGGCCCACACGGCCCGCATGCTCAGCAGCGGCACCGGCCGGCATGGCAGCCCGCTGTGGTCGCCCGACGGCAAGCAGGTGGTGTTCACCGGCACCGACCGCGATGGCACCACGACCGACGTCTATATGTCCGATATCGGCACCCTGGGAGCGCCGCACCTGGTCGTCGCCGGACGCGACCGGCCCTGGTTCCCCCTGGACTGGTCGAGCGATGGTCAGAAACTGCTGCTGTGGCAACCCGGAAGCAATGATGAAAGCGAACTGTTCATCGGCGATGTGACCACCGGTGGCGTGCTGCCCGCCGAAGCCGGCGGTCCGCACCTGGCCGTGCGGCACGCGCGGTTCGCGGCCGACGGCCGCGGCATCTACATCAGTTCCGTGGATGGCGGCGATTTCGCCGTGATGCGCTACCTTGACCTGGTCACCCACCAGGCGCGCGACATTACGGCGGCGATACCGTGGGACATCGTGGACTTCCAGGTCGGCGCGGACGGCCGCTATCTCGCATACGTGACCAACGACAATGGTCGCGACCGCCTGACGGTCCTCGACAACCAGCTCAAGCTCGAACTTTCGCCGGCCGCAGTCCCGGAGGGCCGGATCACGGGCCTGCACTTCGACCACACCGGCCACCAGCTGGCCTTCAGCGCCGAGAGCGCGCAGTCACCCAGCGATGTCTATGTGTTCGAGCCGGAACGCAACCTGCTGACCCGCTGGACGCACAGCGAACCCGGGGCCGTGGACCCACAGACCTTCGTGGCCGCCGAGGCCGTGCAATATCCCACCTGGGATCACGGCAAGACCGGGCAGCGCATGATTCCGGCGTTCCTCTACCGGCCGCGGACGGCGGGTCCACACCCGGTACTGATCGACATCCACGATGGTCCGGCGGCCCAGTTCCGGCCGGGTTTCGATCCCTTCATTCAGTTCGTCGTGAACCAGCTCGGCTATGTGGTCATCGCTCCGAACATCCGCGGTTCCACCGGTTACGGCAAGTCGTTTGCCGAGCTCGACAACGGACCGGCGCGGGAAGATGCACTGCGGGACCTGGGGTCGCTGCTGGTGTGGGTGGGCATGCAGAAGGATCTGGACCGCACCCATGTGGCCGTCATGGGCCAGGACTACGGCGGATTCATGGCGCTTGCCATGCTGTCCACCTATGGGGACCGGCTGGCCGGTGCAATCAGTGTCAATGGCTACGCGAGCCTGCCCTCCTACGTGGCGGACGGCTTGCCCGCGGACCAGGGCAGCCGCCGTGCCGAATTCGGCGATGTGCATGATCCGGACTTACGCGCGGCGCTGAACCGCATCTCGCCGCTCAACAACCTGGTCCAGATCCGCAAGCCGGTACTGGTCTTCCAGGGTCTGCAGGACTCCCCGGCACAGGTGCAGCAGGCCGGCCAGATCGTCGCGGGCCTCCGCGCCCGCGGCGGCGAGGCCTGGTACGTGACCGCGCGCGACGAGGGCCACGACATCCGTCACCTGGCCAACCGGGATGCGTGGCTGGCCACGGTGGCCCAGTTCCTGAAGCGCCTCGCGCTGTAGGGTGAGCGCTTCAGCGGTCCGACGTGAGGATCGTGATCGGCCGGTGCAGGGCGGATAGCGACGGCCGCATGCTGCTGAAGTAGTCGGCGAGTTCCGCGACATCCGAGTCCTTGATGGTCGCGGCCATCGCCGACATGATCGCGTTCTTGCGGCCGCCATCCTTGTACTCGGCGATCTCGCGCTTCAGGTAGTCGGCGTGCTGACCGGCCAGGTTCGGGTAGTTGGGTACGGTGCTGATACCCGTCTGGCCATGGCAGGCGGCGCACACTGCGACCGCGGCCGGTGCCGGTGGCGCATTGGCGGGCACGGGTGCCGGCTGCAGCACGTTGCCTGCGAAGTAGGCGGCGATGTCCGCCATGTCCTGGTCGGACAGCTCCGACGCCTGCGAATGCATGGTGACGTGCGAGCGCTGGTCACCCCGGTATTCCTGGAGCGCGGCGAAGAGGTACTCGGGATGCTGGCCGACGAGCTTCGGCACGCTGTAGTTGGGATAGGCGTTGCGATAGCCGTCCACACCGTGGCAACCCAGGCAGGTGTATGAGATGGCCTTCCCATGCACCGGGTCGCCCTTCAGGACGGGTGCCTGCGCGAAAGCGGATGCTCCCGCCAATGCAAACGCCGCGGCGAACACCGACACAAGCCCCAAGCGGATCCGAAAACCCATACCCGTCACCACCTTGCACAAAACGGCTCCGAATCTTAAGGATTCGTCCGTAGAATTACTACTCACATGATCGCACTGATTCAACGTGTCACGCAGGCCGAAGTGCGTGTGCAGGACCGGATCACGGGCACCATTGGCCGCGGCGTGCTCGCCTTCATCGGCGTGCAGCGGGAGGATACCGAGTCCGATGCCGATCGTCTGCTGCAGCGAGTGCTGACGTATCGCATTTTTGCTGACGACCAGGGGCGCATGAACCGGGACGTGCGGGCCATCGGTGGCGGGGTGCTGCTGGTCTCGCAATTTACGCTGGCCGCCGATACGCGCACGGGCACCCGCCCCGGGTTCACCACGGCCGCGGCGCCGGATCTCGCCCGGGAGCTGTTTGACTACCTCGTGATCCAGGCCCGGGCCGCGCATCCGCAGGTCGGGACCGGGGAATTCGGCGCCGACATGCAGGTGAGCCTTACGAACGATGGTCCCGTGACCTTCTGGCTGGAAACCGGCAAAGCCCCTATGACCGCCGGAAGTCGTTGAATTTGACAGAGAAGTTTACTGTGCCGCGCGGCCCATTTGCCCTATCATTCGCCCTATGTTCGAAGTACTGATCATCCTCGTGGTGCTGCTGGTGATATTCGGCGCGGGCAAGGTGCGCGGCGCCGGTTCCGACCTGGGCGCCGCCGTCAAAGGCTTCCGCAAGGCGCTGAAGGCGCCCGCACCGGAGCGCCCCGCCGACCCGCTGCCGGATGCGGAATTTCCCGAAGTGCTGGCCGCCCGGGCGCGCGGGAGCGACAAGCCAGGTGCCTAAGAAGATGCGAGCCCCCGCCGCGCGCGCCAGGCAGCGCGGATTCTTCGACTTCAGCATTACCGAGCTGGCGATCATTTTCGGCGTGGCCCTGGTGGTGCTCGGTCCGAAGAAACTGCCCGGCCTGGTCGCCCAGATCGGACGCTGGGTGGGGCGCGCGCGCCACATGGCCCGCCAGTTCCGCGAGCAGCTGGAGCAGGAGGTCAATTCCATCAATGCCGTGAAGCCGATACCGCGGTATGTTCCCCCGGTCACTCCCACGACCCCGGGGCCGGAGGAGACCGCCGCGGCGAGCCCGGCCGATATCACACCTGCTGAGCACGGTGCCCCGCCCGCGGAGCCCGTCCAGGAAGCCCATCCTGAAGCGCAGATGTATTTTGCGATGAACGGCAGCCAGCCGGAGGTGGTGGCCGAGGATCCCTATGGACCGCACCCCGAGGCTGCCGCCGCGTCCAGCGCGGAGCATCCGGAAGGGACCGCAGCGCCGGCCGCGGAGCCGACGGCGGAAGCCTCAAGCGAACCGGCCAGCGTGAAGGTGATTTTCCCGCACGATCATGGCTGAGGAACCCGAGAAGAAGAAGGAAGACCTGGCGGAAGGGACGCTGATCTCCCATCTCCTGGAGCTGCGCAATCGCCTGATGCGCGCGATGATCGCCGTGATCATCGCGCTGATCCCCTGCATCTACTATCAGAACCGACTCTTCACCTTCGTCGCCCGCCCGATCCGCGAGAAACTCCCCAAGGGCGTGTCACTGATTGCCACCGGCGTGATGTCACCGTTCATCACGCCGCTGAAGCTGGCGATGTTCGTGTCGATCTTCATCGCCATGCCCTACATCCTCTACCAGGTCTGGGCGTTCGTGGCACCGGGCCTGTACAAACACGAGAAGCGCTTTGCGATTCCGCTGCTGGCGTCCTCGGTGGTGCTGTTCTATCTCGGGGTCGGCTTCGCCTACCAGATCGTCTTCCCCCATGTGTTCGGATACTTCGCGAGCTCCACCCCCGAGGGGGTGACCTGGATGGCGGACATCACGAGCTACCTGGACTTCGCAATGCAGATGTTCTTCGCCTTCGGTCTTGCCTTTGAAGTGCCGATCGCGGTGGTGCTGCTGGTGATCACGGGCATCGTGAAACTGGAAAAACTGAAAGCGAACCGCGGCTACGTGCTGGTCGGTGTGTTCGTGGTTTCAGCGATGGTCACGCCGCCCGATGCGCTCTCCCAGTGCGTCATGGCCATCCCCATGTACCTGCTGTACGAGGGTGGCCTGATCATGGCCGCGATCCTCTACAACATGCGGCAGAAGGAACTTGCCCGCCAGGAAGGCAACGGCACCTGAGCGCCGGCAGCCGCTGCCGCTACTTCCACAGGCGGCCGTGCAGTGAGAAGCGCCAGCGCTGCCACGCATGGACGCGGGCGCCGGCCAATACCGCCTGCTGCAGTCGCCGGTTGTCGAATCCGGCACCGATGGCCAGCGCGCCGCTGACACGGCCGCGGGTGAGGACGATCTTGCAGTACTGGGCAGCGCCACCGCCGCGATAGGCCAGTTCGCGATCACCGTCGCCGAGTTCATCGGGCGCCACCCGGCCGACGCTGAACATCGGCAGTCCGGATACCACGAGGTTAAGGCCACTCGAGAAACCGCGGTAGCTGCGTGCCTGTCCGGAGAGAATCTCGGCGACCAGCTGCGCCTGCTCCAGGCCGGGGTCCGCGAGCCCGTACACGACGCCGTTGTGCTCGGCGCATTCACCCACGGCGTGGATATCCGGGTCGATGGTGCGCAACTGATCATCGACGCGGATGCCGGTGCCCACCGGCAGGCCGGCGGCGATCGCGAGCTCCACCCGTGGCCGCAAACCCGTTGCGAGGATGATGGTGTCGCAGGGGATGTCCTCGCCGTTCATCAGCCGTACCCCGGCGACGCGCGTATCACCGTAGATGCTGCGCACGCCGGTATCGAGCACGACCCGCACGCCGCTGCGTTCGATGTGGTCCTTGAGAATCGCGCCGGCCACGGCATCGGTATGTCGCGGCATCAGGGTGGCCGAGTGCTCCACGACGATGACCTCGATGCGCGATCTGCGCATGGCGCGCGCGGCCTGCAGCCCGAACAGGCCGCCGCCCAGGACCACGGTGCGGCGGGTGCGCACGCGCCGCGCAATCAGACGCTGCGCATCACGAAAATCGCGGAACGTGAAAACGCCCGCAAGCGCAATGCCGGGGACGCGCGGCACGTGCGGCCGGGCGCCCGTGGCCAGGATGAGTTTCGAGTAGGCTTGTACCCGGCCCCAGGAATCCACGACGTTGCGCCCGGCGCGGTCGATGGCGGTCACCGAACAGCCGAAGCGCCGCTCCAGTGCCGGATCGGCCAGCAGCTGCGGATCGATGGCGAGGGACTCCCAGCGCAGCTCCCCGGCCAGGAACGCCGACAGCCGCGCGCGGTCGTAGGGTTCGCAGGGCTCATCGCCGTACACCAGCCGCGGCACGGCGGGCAGCGCCTGCGCGAGGCCCGCCGCCACCCGCATGCCCGCGGGACCGCTGCCGACGATCACGATCGGCGGCGTCGCCGGATCGGTGAGCGCACGGTCCGGCAGCGGGTCCAGCAGTGACGCGGCGGTATTCATGGCTGTTGATCCTGCAACCGCTGTGCCACCGCTCGCGCACCCGGCCGCGGCGCGCGCAGCAGCCGCGCACGCCAAGCGCTGCCCCCAACCGCCCCCGGGGAGTGCAGCAACGCTGGGAGCTGCACTGCGCGCAGGCAACACCCCGCCGGCGCGCCGGCCGACGCGGTAAACTTGCGCGGCATGGAGCCCCTGACTTTGACCGGCAGGACCATCGCCGTCCCGGAGACGCGCGAACTGGATCTGTTCGCGGCGTTGCTCGAACGGCGCGGCGCGCAAGTGCTGCGCTGTCCGCTGATCGCAATACGCGATGCGCCGGATCCGCAACCGGTGCTGACCTTCATCCGCCGCTTCGCCGAAGGCGCCTGCGATGACCTCATCCTGTTGACCGGCGAAGGGCTGCGCCGGCTGCTGAGCTGTCTTGAGCAGCACGAGCCGGCACTCAAGAGCGCCTTTCTGGAACAACTGGCGAAGGTGCGCAAGATCACGCGCGGCCCAAAGCCGGCGCGGGCGCTGCGCGAACTGGGATTGAAACCCGACATCGCAGCGGAAGTGCCGACCACCGCCGGCGTCATCGCGATGCTTGAGCCGATTGCGTACAGTCTCGAGGGTCACAGCTGCGGCGTGCAGTTGTATGGCAACGAACCGAACCTGCCGCTGATCGAATTCCTGCAGCGCTGCGGCGCCGGGGTGCTCAGCGTTGCGCCGTACGCGTATGCGGACTCGACCGAGGATGCCGCCGTGCTGGCGCTCATCGCACGCATCGAGAGCCGTGGCATCGATGCCATCGCCTTCACCAGCACGCCGCAGGTGCGGCGGCTGGTCGCGGTGGGCGGCGAGGCGCGCGTCAGCGCGGCTTTGCGGCGCACGCATGTCGCCGCCGTGGGACCGCTGGTCGCGGCAGCGCTCGCCCGCCACGGCATTACGGTGCAGTCGATGCCCGAGGACAGTTTTTTCCTCAAACCCATGACCAGCGCCATCGAAGCGGCGCTGACCGCGCGGCGCGACTAGGAGCGGGGCCGCCGGTTTACGTAGACTTCGAATTTGCCGCGCGACCCGATGAACGAGGAGCCGAGCCACCCGGTCAGGCTGACGATGAGACTCGCCAGGAGCGCCGCCCTGAAATCGGCAATGTGAAAACCATGCAGCAGCCGGGCGGTAAGACCCAGCATGCCGGCGTTCACCACCAGCAGGAACAGTCCCAGGCTCAGGATGGTGAGCGGAAAGGTGAGGATCACGGCGATCGGCCGCACGATTGCGTTCACCACTCCCAGCACGACACCGGCCAGCAGCAGGGTCCGCGGATCCTCGATGCGGATGCCGCTGACCCAGCGTGTGGCGATCCACAGTCCGATCACGGACAACGCCGCCCGGAACAGGAAACCAACCATCTAAGCCTTCTCCGCCACCGTCTGTTCCGAGAGCACCTTGAGCCGGGCCACGGCCCGCTCCCAGCCGGTTCGCTGCCGCAGGTAGAACGCGTCCCACTCGGGGGACACCGGAAATCCGGAGCCGAGCAGCCGCAGGATGGTCTTGCTGGCATCCGAACTGTCGAGGATGAAGTCATCGACGATGGCGCTGCCCGCCTCCGGCAGCTCCTCGGAGGGCAGATAGATGATGCGCATCCGCCGCTCGGGCAGCAGCACATCGATGTGGGCCTCGAGTTCCGCCGTCCGGTCAACGGCGGCGCGGAACAGGCCGCCCTCCCGGGCGCTGATCTGTGCGTCCGGAGAGCACCACTTGCGCAGTGATGCGGTGCTGGTAAGGGTCTTCCAGACAATTGATGCCCCGGCCGCGATATCGACGCGGTGGGCGTATCCTCGGGTGCGTCCGCTCATAGGTGCGGATTGTGCCATGATGGACTAGCCATGGCTGCCAGTGCCTTACCCCAACAGCGCAGCGCGCACCTGCTGGACATCATTGCCAACATGACCGGCCTGGGGGCCTGGGAACTGGCCGTCGATTCGATGACCCCCCTATGGTCGAACCACGCCCGGCATATCTTCGGAATCGACCCGGCGGCACCCCTCACGCTCGATTCCATCCTGGAGTACTACGCGGTCGAGGCCCGGCCCGTCCTGGAAACGGCCTTTCGGGAGGCGGTCGCGAACGGCAAGAGCTTTGATCACACCCTGCCGGCGATCCGCACCGACGGGGCGCGGCTGTGGGTGCGTTGCGTCGGCGACGCGGAAGTGGCCGACGATCGGACGGTGCGGCTGTCCGGGGCGGTCCAGGATGTCACGCAGCAGCACGAGGCCGGCCTGCGCCTGCAGCGCGCCTCGCGTTCCAGCTTCCAGGGCCACTGGGAGTACGACTTCGGCACCGACCAGGTCTGGTGCTCGGAGGCGTACCAGCAGCTGCTGGGCTACCCGCGCCGGGAACGGCGGGTGCCGTCGGCGACCTTCCACGAGGAAACCTGGCCCGATGATGCCGACGCGGTCAGCGCCGCGTTCGGGCGGCACCTCACCGCGGGTGCGCCCTACGACGTGCAGCTGCGGCTGCAGACCGCTTCCGGGCAATGGCGCTGGTTCCGCCGCCGCGGGGCCATGGAGCGCGACGCGCTCGGCCGGCTCACCAGCTTCACCGGCCAGCTGATCGATATTCACGATGAGCGCCAGGCGCAGACCGAGCTGCGCGAAATCCGGGCGCGCTTTGAACGCGCGATCGAGGGCAGCACCGACGGCCTGTTCGAATACGACCTGGTGAGCGGTGCGACCTGGTACTCCCCCAGCGTCCGCGAAATGCTCGGCTATGGCGCGGATGAGGCCTTCCCGCATTCCATCCTGGAGCTGACGCCCGACGCTGAACGCATATCGGTGGAAGATGCCGGGCGGCGTCACATCACCGAGGGCTCGCCGTTTGACGTAGTGTTCCCGGTGAGTCACCGCAACGGCGGGAACCGCTGGGTGCGCTCGCGCGGCCGCTGCGAACGCAACGAGGACGGCGCTCCGACGTATTTCTCAGGATCCATCCAGGACATCACGGCCCAGCTCACCGCGCGCGCAGCGCTGGTCGCCGCCACGGAGGAAGCCTCGGCGGCCAACCGGGCCAAGAGTGACTTCCTGGCCAACATGAGCCATGAGATCCGCACGCCGATGAATGGCGTGCTCGGCATGACCGAGCTGCTGCTCGACACCTCGCTCAACCCCGTGCAGCACGAGTACGCCGAGACCATCCGCAGTTCGGCAACCTCGCTGCTCGGTATCCTCAACGACATTCTGGATTTTTCGAAGATCGAGGCGGGCCGCCTCGAAGTCGAGTCGGTCGAGATGGACGTGCGCGACTGCGTCGAGGACGTGGCTGGCATGATGGCGGTCCAGGCCGCCGCGAAGAACCTCGAATTCATCGTCAACGTCGATCCGGCGGCGCCGGAGTGCGTGCTGGCGGATCCGCACCGCCTGCGGCAGATCCTGACCAATCTTGCCGGCAATGCCATCAAGTTCACGCAGGCCGGCGAGGTGGTCATCGAGGTGCATAACCTCGGCACCCGCAGTGACAAGGTGCTGCTGCATTTCGAAGTGCGGGACACGGGGCTGGGGATGGCACCGGCAGTCGTCGACAAGCTGTTTCAGCCCTTCGTGCAGGCCGACGCCTCCACGACCCGCCACTTCGGCGGCACGGGCCTGGGCCTGTCGATCGTCAAGCGCCTGTGCGAGCTGATGGGGGGCAGCATCAGTGTCGTGTCGAGCCCGGGCGTCGGCACAACCTTCTCGGTGATGCTGCCCTGCGAGGCGCTCAACACGACGACCGAACGCCTGCCCGAAGCACCCGATGCGGCGGTGGGCCGGCGCATCCTGGTGGTGGATGACAACGACACCAACCGCCGGGTGCTGCGCGGCCAGCTGCTGCCGGCCGGGCACCGCGTCGAAACCACTGCCCGCGCCGGCAACGTCGTGAAGCTCCTGCACCAGGCGCTCGCCGACGGCGCGCCGTTCGACCTCGTGATCGCCGATGACCAGATGCCCGATGCGGACGGCAGCTGGCTCGCGCACAAGCTCAAGAGTGATCCGCTGCTGTCATCCGTGCCGCTGGTACTGCTCACCTCGATCGACCGGCATGGCAGCACGCGGCGCCTGGCGGACATGGGCTTCGCCGGGTACCTGACCAAGCCGGTACGCGGCCGCGAGCTGCGCGCCTGCGTCGAGCGGGTCATGGATACGACCCACCTGAGCGGGGCCCACACGCAGCTGGTCACCCGCAGTTCGCTGGCCGCCGAGAAACTGTATGGGCACTACCGTGGCCGGGTGCTGGTGGCGGAGGACAATGTCGTCAATCAGCAGGTCACCCGCCGCTTCCTGGAGCGACTGGGCTGCAAGGTCGAGGTGGCGGACAACGGGGTGCGGGCCGTGGAGTTCTGCGTCGATTCGAATTTCGACCTGGTGCTCATGGACGTGCAGATGCCAGTCATGGACGGCCTCACGGCGACCCGCGAAATCCGCCGTGCCGAGTCCGGGGAGCGGCGTACGCCCATCGTCGCACTCACCGCGAGTGCCATGACCGATGAGCTGGACCGCTGCCTCACGGCCGGTATGGACGCCCTGCTGACCAAACCGCTGCAACCGCTGCGACTGCGCGAGATCCTCGATCGCCACGGTCTCGGTAATCCCCGCGATGCGATCCGCGAAGGGTCGCGGCCGGCGCCGGCGCACGTAAGTTCACCGGTGCTCGACCTCGCCCAGCTCGAAACGCTCGTGGGCGATGACCCGCAGTTCATGGCCGAGCTGTGCCGGACCTTCATGGCCAGCAGCGGTCGCCTCATCGAGGAGCTGCGCCAGGCGATGGCGAGCGAGGATCGCCCGCAGCTGAAGGCCGTCGCCCACAAACTCAAAGGGGGCGCCGGCAGTGTCTGCGCCCCGCGGATCACGGAACTGTCCCTGGCGCTGGAGCGCACCGCCCTGGTCGCACCCCGCACCGAGCTGGTTGCGATGGTCGATCAGATCGGCACAGCATTGGTCGAGTGCGCCGGTGTCATCCAGGTGCGCTTTCCGTGAGCACCGGCGGCGCGCCCCTGCAGCTGCTACTGGTGGAGGATGAGCCCACGCAGCTGCTGCTGACCCAGCGCATGCTGCGCCGGGGTGGTTATGAGGTGGAAACCGCCAGCGATGGCGCCACCGCGCTCACCAAACTCGCCACCGGGCGCTTCCAGTTTCTGGTCACCGACTGGGAAATGCCGGGCATGGACGGCCCGACCCTGTGCCGCAAGGTGCGCGCAACCCGCCTGCCGGGCTACCTGTACATCCTGCTGCTGACCGGACAGATCGCCACCCGCAGCGTCGTGATCGGCCTGGAAGCCGGCGCCGATGACTATGTCCGCAAGCCCGCCGATGAGGCGGAGCTGCTGGCGCGCCTGGCCGCCGGCAAGCGCATCGTGCAGCTGGAGCAGTCGCTGCGTGACGCCAACGCGCAGATCCAGCGGCTGTCGATCACCGACCCGCTGGTGGGGACCTTTAACCGGCGCTACCTGAACGAGCAGCTCATGCAGGAGGTCGAGCAGGCGCGGCGCCAGCCGCATGCGCTCTCGGCCATTCTCGCGGACCTGGACTTCTTCAAGTCCATCAACGACCGGCATGGTCATCAGGTCGGCGACGAGGTGCTCAGGCATTTCGTCAGTGTGGCGCGCAGCGCCATCCGCGAGCACGGCGACTGGGTCGCCCGCTATGGCGGCGAGGAATTCGTGGTGGTGCTGCCGGACACGGACCTGGCCCAGGCGCTCAGCGTGGCGGAGAAGATCCGTGCGCAGTGCGCCGGCGGCGCCGTCCCGACCGACACCGGCACACTGGAATTCACGGCGAGTTTCGGTGTCGCGACGCTGGCTCCCGGTGCCGGCCACCCCAGCACGGCGGCCGAGGAGCTGCTGCGGCATGCCGATGCCGCGCTCTATCGCAGCAAACGCGAAGGCCGCAACCGGGTCACCGCCGGCGGTCGCTGACGAGCGCCCACACCAGCGGCAGCAGTGACACCGCGATGATGCCGACCGTCACCAGGCCGAAGTTGTTCTTCACCAGCGGAATGTTGCCGAACAGGTACCCGCCCCAGATGAAAAGACTGCCCCACGCAAAACCGCCGGCGATGTTGTAGGCCTGGAAGGTCACATAGCGCATGCGGCCGACGCCCGCAACGAACGGCGCGAAGGTGCGCAGCAGCGGCAGGAAGCGCGACAGCAGGACGGTCACGGCGCCATGGCGCGCGAAGAACTCCTCGGTGCGCCGCAGATGCTCGGGCCTGAGCAGCCGCAGCCGCCCGGAGAAGGCGCGCGGTCCGATGGCCCGGCCGATGGCATAGTTGCTCGTGTTGCCCAGCACCGCGGCCACACACACCAGCAACCACAGCAGCGGCGCGTGCAGCGTGCCGGTGGTATCAACGGCGGCGAGTGCACCGACGGCGAACAGCAGCGAGTCACCCGGCAGGAACGGTGTCACGACCAGTCCGGTCTCGGCGAAGATGACGAAGAAGAGGATGCCGTAGATCCAGGCGTGGTACAGCGCAATGACGTCGGCGAGGTGCCGGTCGAGGTGCAGGAAGGTGTCGATCAGGAAATGCAGCAGGCCCAAGACTCAACCCCAAGTAAACGCGACGCGCCGCAAGCGCGCCGGTAAGGTTCAGCCGCCTCCGACCGCGAGCGCCGCCGCCAGAACGCCGGCATCGGCAATGACGGGCGCGCCGCCGTTCAGCTCGGGCATGCGCCGCAGCAGCTCATCGAAGGGCTCGGCCCGCCCGACGGCGTAGCCCTGCGCATAGTCGACACCGTGCGCCGCAATGCGCTCGCGGATCTCTTCAGTCTCCACATACTCCGCGACCGTGTCCAGTGACATGGTGCGCGCGAGCTGGGCAATCACCTGCACCATGCTGTCGGCGCGCGGATCACGGATGACGTCGCGGACGAAACTGCCGTCGATCTTCAGCATCGTGACCGGCAGCTGGCGCAGGTAGGAGAGCGAACACAGGCCCGTGCCGAAGTCATCCAGTGCGACCTCGCAACCCATGCGTCGCAGCCGGCGCATCACGACCTCGGCGCGCGACAGGTTGAGGATGGTCGCGTTCTCGGTGAGCTCGAAGCAGAATGCGCGCGGATTGATACCGCTCTTGAGCACGCTGTCGAACAGGAAGTCGGGGAACTCGTCATCACCGAGGGACTGTCCGGAGAAGTTGATCGAAAACACGACCGGACGGGTCTGCAGCTGTTGCGCGTACGGCTTGAGCAGCGCAATGGCGTGCTTGACGACCCAGCGGTCAATGTCCGCCATCATCTGGTAGCGCACCGCCGCCGACATGAAGGTGTCGGGGCCGAGCGCGCTGCCGTCGCGATCGATCATGCGCAGCAGCAACTCGTAGTGCGGCGGCTTCTGCCCGGAAGTCTTGAACGGCGCAATGGCCTGGGCATGCAGCCGCAAGCGGTTGTTCGCGAGCGCTTCGCGCACGCGCGCCACCACGTCGATGTCCGAGAAGCGGCGGATGATGCTCTGGTCGGCGACCTGGTAGGTCGCGACGCGATTGCGGCCACGGTCCTTGGCGGCCTTGCAGGCGGTTTCCGCGGCGGCCAGCGAGTGTGCCAGTTCACCACCGCGGCCGTTCTCCAGCGGCGCGACGCCCACGCTGATCGAGATGTTGATTTCCTGGCCGGGATGCAGCGCACTCAACATCTCCGCGCCGACGCGCAGCGATTCGGCGAAGCGACTCGCGTCATCGACCTCGGTCGGCAGCAGCACGGTGAACCGGTCACCGGAGATGCGTGCGGCCAGTGCACCGGGCGGCAGACGGCTGCGGATCAGCTCACCGAGCTGGCCGATGACCGTGTCACCGACGTGCATGCCGTGGTTGTCATTGATGACGTGCAGGCGATCACAGTTCACGTACAGCGCGCTCCAGGGCGTGCTGTGGATGGTGCGCTCGGCCACGATCGACCGGACGCGCTGTTCGAAGGCGGTGCGCGTGTACAGACCGCTCAGCGCATCGTAGTGGCTGGCCACGACCACAGCCGCGCGGCGCGCCAGAATCTCGGCCACCCGGCCATCGCGGGGGCGGAATTCGCGCAGCTGCGGGTAGCGCAGCAACGCCAGCACCCCCATGCCCCGGCCGTTGCCGTTGCGCACCGGACACACCAGCGCGCGGCACGCGACCACGCCGGCCAGCGGGCCGCACTGGGTATCGTTGAGGAGCACCGGATGCGTGTTGGCGGCCGCGATCTGCACCAGCTGGCGATGGGCACGGGCGACCATCTGCCCATCGGTCTTCGACTCACTCGCGCCGCGCACCAGGGCTATGCCCTTCTCCGGCACGATCAGCGCAGCCACCGTGCACTGCAGATGGTTCACCATCCGCTGCAGCAGGCTCTTCAGTTCGTCCGAACCGTCCGGCGCCTGGTTAGCGTCCGTGGCATCCGCGAGCAGCAGCTCCAGATCGCCATCAAGTTCATCCATCGATCCGCGGAGGTCTTCGATGGTCTGCATCGCCAGCAGGTCGCGCCGCAGGCATTCGAGGGCGGGACGCAGCAGCGAGAGGGCGAAGCTGAAACCGCGCGGCTCCGTTTCATTCGGCGCGTACCGCGTCAGCACCGCGACCACGGCCAGCAGCGTGCCGCCGTCACCGCGAATCCAGAACAGGTAGGCCGGCTGGTCGCTGAGCATTTCCAGCGTGCCGTCGCCGGAGCCCGCATCGCGCGCGCGCGGCAGCATGGCCTCCACGCGGCTGATCAGATCCGGACCGATGGTCGAATCGCTGGACCAGCGCATGTGCCCGGCTGCATTGAAAACTGCGATGGTGGCGGCTCGCGGCATCATCGCGCGGAACAGCTGCGCGAAGGGCTCGAGCGAATCCCAGGCGTCCTTTCCGTGGTTGAGCGCGGGTTCAGTCATATGGTCAAACATCGCAAATGCGCCGGAGTAGAACCTTGTTCCAGTTGGCGAAATCCGCAAAGTTTAGGTCGGGGCCTGCCCGATCACCGGCATCGCCGGACTTTGCTGCTTTGCAGCATTAGCTAATTAATGACCGGGGCGGCCTGGCGGAACCAGGGTCCCGGGTCGACCGGCCGGCTGCCCTTGCGGATTTCGAAGTACAGCTGTGGGCGGCTGCTGCCGCCGCTGTCGCCGCTGGCCGCGATCACGTCCCCGGCTGAGACCGTATCGCCCACCGCCTTGTAGAGCCGGTCATTGTGGCCATAGAGACTCAGATAGCCATCGCCATGATCGATGATGGTGAGCAGCCCCAGTCCGGGTAACCAGTCGGCATAGATGACCCGGCCCCGGTACACCGCGCGCACGTCGGCGCCGCGCTGGGTATCGATCAGCATCCCGTCCCACTTGAGGCCACCGGCGCGCACCTGGCCGAAGCGTGCCGCGAGATGGCCGCCGACGGGCCACGCCAGTCGCCCGCGCAGCCCACCGAAGGCACCGCTCGAATCCCCGGGAAAAGGTTCGAGGGCGCGACTCAAGTCGCGCAGCAGAGCCGTCAATGCCGTCTGCTGGGCCTGCAGGCGTTGCAGGACCTGGGCGCTGGTGCGCGAGTCGGCCTTGATAGCCACCAGCGCCGCATCCCGCTGCGCGCGTGCTGTTTCCAACTGTTTCAGTTCCTCGGCAGTGGCGTTCTGCAGGGCATCCAGCCGCTGCTCATCCGCGGCCAGCTGCGCGTCGAGATCGGACAGCTTGTGGATGTCCGAATCGATGGTCGCGATCACGTCGGCGCGGGCGCGGCCGAAGTAGCTGTAATACGCGAACATCCGTCCCGCCCTGGCGGGGTCCTCCTGGTTTAGCAGCAGCTTCAGGGGCTCCTCGCGGCCGATCATGTAGGCGGCCCGCATCTGCTGCGCGAGCCCCGCGCGCATCTCGGCCACCTCGGCTTCGCGGCGCCGCTGTTCGGTTGCGACGGTGGCCCGATCGGCCGTGCGCCCGGCGTGCTCGCGGCGCAGGTCCGAAAGCTGCGCGCGGGCGGCAGCGACCGAGACCTCGGCGGCCTGCAGTGCCTGGGCGGCGCGGTCGGATGCCACGGCGTCCTGGCTGACCTTGTCGCGAATGGCGGTGATCTGCGCCTTCAGCGCCTGCAGCTGCGCTTGGGTCCGGGCCTGGGTGGTGGCTGCCGGCAGGGCCGGCAGCGCCGGCAGCGCCGGCAGGCTCGCCAGGAGGCAGGCAAGGGCGGCCGCCAGGCCGGCCTTGCGCACAAAGCGACGCGGTTCACCCATGCCCGTTATACTACGCGCCCTTTTTTGCAGGTGTGCCAGGTGGTACGGACCGGATGGATAGGCTGATCGAATACGTTGGACATCATCCCGCACTGGTCGCCACCGCGGTGGTCGCCGGGCTGATCGTCATTGCCTACGAGTACTACCTGCGCATGCAGGGCATCAGTGCGATTTCGCCGCAGGAACTGATCCGGCTCATGAACCAGGGCGCCCTGGTCCTGGACGTGCGCAGCCTGGATGAATTCGCGGCCGGCCACATCAGTGGCGCCCGGCAGCTGCCGCCCGAGCAGGTGCCGAAGGCCGGCGAAACGCTGAAGAAGCATCGCGAGAAGCCGGTCATCGTCTACGGCAAGGACGAAAGCGCAGGTCCGGTGGTGGTGCGCAACCTCGTCGCGCAGGGATTCACCAAGGCATTCTGCCTGCGCGGGGGCCTTGCCACGTGGCAGGCGGAGAACCTGCCGCTCGCCAAGGGCTAGGATCATGCCGAAGGTACAGGTCTACGCCACCGGCTGGTGCCCCTACTGCGCGCGGGCGCGCCAGCTGCTTAAGGCCAAGGGGGTCGAGATCGAGGAGATCGATGTCGATTCGCGTCCCGGGGCGCGCGCGGAAATGATCGCCCGCAGCGGGCGCCGCACGGTGCCGCAGATTTTCATCAACCAGACCCACATCGGCGGCTGCGACGACCTGATCGCACTGGATGACAGTGGCGGTCTGGATCCGCTTTTACAGGAGACGAATCAATGACTGATAACAATGACGGCGCCACCCCGGCAGCCCCGGCGCTGGGTGATCCGAACGCCGCCGGCAGCCAGCTGGCCCTGCAGGCCGTGTACCTGAAGGACTGCTCGTACGAGGCGCCGAACGGACCGCGCGTGGATGGCCAGTGGAATCCGCAGATCAACCTCGATCTGCACACGGGCGTGAACATCCTGACGCCGGAAATGCGTGAGATCGTGCTGACCGTGACGGTCTCCGCCAAGCAGGGCGAAACGACCATGTTCCTGGTCGAGGTCAAGCAGGCGGGCGCGTTCCTGATGCGCAACCTGTCCGATGATGATACGCGCCGTGCCATCGGCACCATCTGTCCGAACGTGCTGTTCCCGTTCGCCCGCGCCGCGGTCTCGAATCTGGTTACGCAGGGTGGCTTTCCGCAGTTCCTGCTGCCGCCGGTGAACTTCGAGGCGCTGTACGAGCGCGCGCTTGTCGATGCGCGCAATCAGGCGCCGGCCACGAAGAACTAGTCCATGCCGGAGCAGCCTGGTTTGTCGCAGACCGGGTCACCGATTGCGGTGCTTGGCGCGGGGTCCTGGGGAACCGCGCTGGCCATCCAGTTCGCCCGCAGCGGCAAGGCCACCCGGTTGTGGGGACGTGACCCCAACCAGGTGGCCAACATGGTTCGCGAACGCGCGAACCTGCGCTACCTGCCGAAGGGCGATTTTCCCGACTCGCTCAGTGTCGGGGCCGAGCTCGCCGCGCAGCTCGCCGGCGCGCTGGACGTGCTGATCGTCGTGCCCAGCGATTCCTTCCGCGTCATGCTCGAGCAGATCCGTCCCCGCCTCGAGCCGCAGATGCGGCTGGCCTGGGCCACGAAGGGCTTCGAGGCCGAAAGCGGCCTGCTGCCGCACCAGGTCGCGCGCGCTGTGCTGGGTACGGGCCGCGCCTTCGCGGTGCTGTCCGGCCCGACCTTTGCCAGCGAAGTCGGTGCGGGTCTGCCCACGGCCATGACGGTGGCCTCCCCCGATGCCGGCTTCGCCGCCGCCCTCGCGCAGGACCTGTCCTCCGCCAACTTCCGCGCCTATACCTCCACCGACATCCTCGGCGTCGAAGTCGGCGGCGCGGTGAAGAACGTGCTCGCCCTGGCCGCGGGTCTTTCCGATGGCTTGGGGTTTGGCGCCAACACGCGTATCGCGCTCATCACCCGCGGCCTGACGGAGATGGTGCGACTGGGCGTGGCGCTGGGCGCGAGTCGCGAGACGTTCATGGGACTTGCGGGGCTGGGCGACCTGGTGCTCAGCTGCACCGATGATCAAAGCCGCAACCGGCGCTTCGGACTGTTGCTGGCGCAGGGCCACAGCATCGAGCAGGCCCGCGCGGTGATCGGCCAGGTCGTCGAGGGCGTCCACGCGGCGCGTGCCGTGCACGCTGTGGCGCAGCGCGAGGCTGTCGAGATGCCGTTGTGTGAGGGCGTGTACCGCGTCCTCTACGAGGATCTGCCGGCCGAGGAGGTCGTGCGCGCGCTGATGCGCCGGCCGATCCGCGCCGAAGCGGAATGAGTCGGAAAGTCTACGGGACCAGCGCGAACTGCTGCTGACGCCAGGCCTCGTACACCACGAGTGCCACCGAGTTGTTGAGATTGAGGCTGCGGTTGCCCGGGCGCATCGGGATGCTCAGGATCCGCTCCGCGTCGATCCGCGCCAGTACCGGCGCCGGCAGCCCTTTGGACTCGGACCCGAACAGCAGCGCATCGCCCGGCTGGAACCGCGCCTGCGCATAAATCGTCGCTGAACCGGTTTCGATGGCGAACACCCGCGCCGGCGCGAGCGTGCCCAGACAGGCATCGAGGCTGTCGTGAACCCGCACCTGCGCAAGCTCCGCATAGTCCATACCCGCGCGCTGCACGGACTTGTGATCCAGCGCGAAGCCCAGCGGCCGGATCAGATGCAGGGTGCAACCGGTGTTCGCGCACAGGCGGATGACGTTGCCCGTGTTGGGTGGAATCTCGGGGCAATGCAGGATGACGTGAAACATGGGTTACGGCTCACGCGCGAACCGGGGCGGCGGCCGTTGCCACTGGAAAATGGCTTCGATCGGCTGTGCAAACAGCGCGGCAATGGCGAACGCGAGCGACAGACTCGGCTCGTAGCGGCCGGTTTCGACCGCGTTCACGGTCTGGCGCGACACGGCCAGCTGGGTTGCCAGATCCCCCTGGGTCCAGCCGCGCTGCGCGCGCAGTTCGGGCAGGATGTTCTTCATCGCGCGCGGTACAGGACCCACAGCATCAGCACGGTGAATACTGCCCAGCCGTAGAGATTGACTACGATCATCGAGAGACGCTCATGTCCGAGCATCTCCAGGCAGAAGTACCCCAGGGTGCTGAACGCCATGATCACGCCGGTCAGGGCCGCGCATTTGAGGATGCGGTGCCGGACGTACTCATCGCTGGCGAGGTACACCCAAAAGATGATGCACACCGCCAGCAGCGCCGTGAGCAGCGGTAACAGCAGCACGAACTCCCGCGTGCCACCCGCCGCCAGGTAGCGCGGCGCGAGTGCAGCCATCACCACGGTGCACAGGTACGCCCACAGGCTGCCGAGGATGCCGACCACCGGCAGCGAATAGAACCGGTTCACCCTGGCAAGCGCCCGGTCGACGGGAGTCGTCGGCCCCGGCGGCAGGGGTGGACTGGCACCGGGAACGGAATTGGGATTGATGACCGGCATGGAGCACCGAGGGGTGTAAAGCTTGCTTTACTTTAGCGCCGCGCATTCCGGAAGTAAAGCATGCTTGACAGGTCGGCGCTCACAGCGCGCGTGCGGGCGCAGTCGCTTCGGGCAACGGCGCCGGCGATGGCATCGGCACCTGGGTCGGCGTCGGGAACTGCACGCGCAGCTCGCGCAGTTTTTCCAGCATCGCGATCATGATGCCGTGCTGGACTTCCGCGTAGACCGCGAGCTCCGGGGCCCGCACGAAATACACCACTTCATAGCGCAACGACGTTTCGCTCAAGGAAAGCAGGTTGCAGCGGACAAACCGTGCACGGGGCGAGGCCTCGATGACGGCGCGCAGCGCCTCCGGAATCGCGCGCAGCGTCGCCACGGGCGTGTCGTGGATCACCGGGATCTCGAACGACACGCGCCGCTCGCTCATGCGTCCGAAGTTGCGGATCCGGGATTTCGTGATGTCCGAATTCGCGACCACGATCTGCTCGCCGGTGATGCTGCGGATGCGGGTGCTCTTGACGCCGATGTACTCGACGGTGCCCGTGAGCGTGTCCACGGTCAGCAGGTCGCCGATGACGAACGGCTTGTCCATGGCGATCGACATCGATGCCAGCAGGTCACCGAGCACCGCCTGCACGGCGAGCGCAACCGCGATGCCGCCGATCCCGAGACCCGCGAGCAGCGGCTTGATGGCCACCCCCATGTTGTCGAGTGCCAGCAGCAGGGCCAATGCCCAGATCACGGCGCCCGCCACGAACAGGATGATCTCCATCGAACCGGTCAGCGCCGCATCCTGTCCGAGGAGACTGCGCCGGCGCTGGCCCATGGAGTACCGCAGGGTCGCCGTGGCCCAGCGGGCCGCCTGGTACCAGAAGATCAGGGTGATGACGACATCGACGCCGCGATTGATCCGGTGCGCGATGTGGTTCGAATCAGGCAGCGTCAGCTGCTCGATGGCGCAGTACAGCGCCACGCCCCAGATGAACAGGCGCGAGGTCTTCTCGACCAGCTGCGAGCTTAGGTCAAAGGCCAGCGGAACGGTCTGTCCCGACCCGGACCACTTGCGCCGGCGCGAGCGGATGATCCGCCGGATCGCAAACAGGCCGATCAATACGGCGAGGAACACGACCAGGGCCGTGGCCCAGTCGCCGACGCTATTCCACAGCAGGCCCTGCTTCCAGATCTGATCCAGGTTCAGCATAGGCGCCGGATTTTCTCATGGAACGGCGTTATTCGGCCGAGTTCATCCCCAGTTCCTTGAGTTTGCGGGTCAGGGTGTTGCGTCCCCAGCCCAGCAGCTTCGCCGCATCCTGGCGGTGACCCTGGGTGCGCTTCAGCGCCGCGCGGATCAGCACCCGCTCGAACTCGGGTTGCGCATCGGTGAGCAGCGGACGCTTGCCGACCATGGCCTGGCGGTCCGCCCAGCTGGCGAGCGCCTTGGCCCAGTCCACCTCGCCGGTGGTTTCGCTGTCGGCGGCCAGCTCGGCCGGCAGATCCTCCATGCGGATCTCGGAGCCGGGTGCCAGCACCGTAAGTCGCCGGCACAGGTTGACCAGTTCGCGGACATTACCGGGCCAGGTATGTGCCGCGAGCTTCTCCTTGGCATCCGCTGCCAGCGCCTTGGGCTCCACGCCCAGTTCCATGGCCGCGACGTGGAGGTAATGATCCAGCAGTTCGGGGATGTCCTCCGAGCGCGCGCGCAGCGGCGGCAGCTCGATGCGGATGACGTTGAGGCGGTGGTAGAGGTCCTCGCGAAACACGCCACGCTGCACCCGGTCCTGCAGGTTCTGGTGGGTCGCCGCAATGACGCGCACATCCACGCGGATCGGCGTCTGGCCGCCGACGCGGTAGAACTCGCCCTCGGCGAGGACGCGTAGCAGCCGCGTCTGCAGCGGCGTGGACATGTCCCCGATCTCATCGAGGAACAGCGTGCCGCCGTCGGCCTGCTCGAAGCGACCGCGCCGCAGGCTATCGGCGCCCGTGAACGCGCCCTTCTCGTGGCCGAAGAGTTCGGACTCCAGCAGCTCGCTGGGGATGGCCGAGGTGTTCAGGGCAATGAACGGCTTGGCGGCACGCGGCGAATGCTCGTGCAGCGCGCGTGCGACCAGTTCCTTGCCGGTCCCGGACTCACCGGTGATCAGCACCGTGACGCTGGAGCGGGACAAGCGGCCGATGGCGCGGAACACCTGCTGCATGGCTGCCGCGCGCCCCAGCAGTTCGGGGATCGGTGGCGGACTGCCGGCGTCGCCCTGGGTCGGGGTGCCGGTGCGCGCGGCGCGGCGCACCAGGTCGACGGCCTGGTCGATGTCGAACGGCTTCGGCAGGTACTCGAACGCGCCGCTCTCGTACGCGGAGACGGCATTGCCGAGGTCGGCGTAGGCCGTCATCACGATGACCGGCAGGGTCGGCCGCGTCTCGCGGATGCGCTTCAGCAGCTCCAGGCCCGACTGGCCGGACATGCGGATGTCCGTGATCAGCACATCCGGCGCATCGCCCCGCAGTGCCGTCAGGGCGGGCTCCGCTGCGTCGAAGGTTCGGGGCAGCATGCCGCCGTTGCGCAACGCGCGCTCGAGCACCCAGCGGATCGATGCGTCATCGTCCACCAGCCAGACGCGAAGGTTCAATGTACTCATAAGGATTCCTCGAGCGGCAACATGAGCTTGAACACGGTCCGCCCGGGTTCGCTCTCAAATTCAATCAGGCCTCCGTGCCGCGTCACCAGATCCTGGGCCACCGCCAGTCCAAGCCCGGTGCCCGTGGATCTGCCGGTGACCAGGGGATAGAAAATGCTGGCCCGCAGCGCCGCGGGCACGCCCGGTCCATCATCCTCCACCTGCACCCCCGCGGCCAGGCGATGCCGACGGCCGGCAATGCTGACATTCGAGAAGACGCGGGTGCGGAAGGTGATGTGACCATGGTCGCCGACCGCCTGCATGGCGTTGCGCGCGACGTTCAGCAGCGCCTGGATCAGCTGGTTGCGGTCGAAGCGCCCGCTGGGCAGGCTGGGGTCGTAATCCCGGTCGATGACGACGCCGATGGGCGCTTCGCCCCGCAGCAGGTGATAGACGTGCTCACACAGCTCATGGATGTTGAGCTGCGTCTTCTGCATCGGTCGATTCGGGCCGGTCATCGAGGCCACCAGCGCGCTTAAGCGGTCGGCCTCGGAAATGATGACGTTGGTGTATTCCTTGAGAGCGTCGTTGGGCAGCTCGCGTTCCAGCAGCTGCGCCGCGCCGCGCAGGCCCCCGAGCGGATTTTTGATCTCATGGGCCAGCTGCCGCAGCATCATGCGGCTGCTGTCCAGGCGCACCAGCATTTCGTTCTCGCGGGAAATACGCTGCCGCGCCGTGGTGTCGGTGAGCTCCAGCAGCAGATGCGTGCCGGTGACCTCGCCTTCCAGCGGCGTGATCGTGACATCCACGATGCGCGGTTCGCGCGGCGTGGATTTGAGGTTCAGGACCAGTTCCCGGTCCGCAAAGGCTTCGCCGGTCTCGATCGAGCGGCGCAGGATCGGAATCAGGCCGTTGGAATCGACCAGGTGGTCGCCGAAGGGCCGGCCGCGACTCTGGTTCAGGCTGATCGCGAGCAGATCCTGCGCGGCCACGTTGGCGTAGATCGGACACAGCTGGGCATCCAGCAGGATGATCCCCGTCGAGAGCGCATTGAGCAGGTCCGCAGAGTCGAAATGCGACAGCGGCGAGGGCAGGGAATGTTCAGAAGCCACAGCGCACCTCGAGCCGGGACCGTGCCGCTAGTGCGTGGTTCCGACTCCCGGCGCCTTGGGTGCTCCCGGTACCGTCGGCGCCATGGGCACCGTGTTCGAGCCGCCGGCCGAGCGCTGGCGGATAGAGAAGCTGATGGCGTTGCCCGTACAGCCGCTGACCTGCAGCGACAGGGTGTGATCGCCGCGATCCACCTCCGGGATCACGAAAGATCCGTTGGGCTGCAGATCGCTGGAAACATCCTGGCCGTCCAGTGTCAGGGTCGGCGAATTGCCGGCACCGACGTGCGCCAGAGTCACATGGCCCGAAATGGCATAGGTATCCAAAAAAACCTGCCCTGGGCTGGGCGAGTCGATGACACACACGGGGGCCGAAGCCGGCGCGGCGGGCGCTGCCGCGGCAGCTGCAGGCGGGGCCAATGTCGCCTGCTTGGAGCCGTAGGTCTGCGCGTCCGCAATCTCCAGCTTCTGGGCCTTGGGATTGGGTTGGTCGCTGTAGTGCGTAACGCCATTGTCGTCCACCCACTTGTAGACCGTGGCGGATGACGCGCTCGCGCACGCACCTAACATAAGAAGCAGGGGCAGTCCTCGCATAGATGCCCAGCATACAACCGAACGCCCCCGCGGTCAGCGGGGGAGCAGGGTTGTTGCATGGCTGCGGTCCATTTTCGAAAACTGCCACCGTCATCAGCAGCTGTAGTACAGCTCCAGCTCGACCGGGTGCGTGGACATGCGCAGCCGGGTCACTTCCTGCATCTTCAGCGCGATATACGCATCGATGAGGTCGTTCGTGAACACCCCGCCGCGGGTCAGGAACTCGCGGTCCTTGTCGAGGTGTTCCAGGGCCATGTCCAGCGAATGGCATACGGTCGGGATGTGCTTGGCCTCTTCGGGCTCCAGGTCGTACAGATCCTTGTCGGCCGGATCGCCGGGGTGGATCTTGTTCTGGATGCCGTCCAGGCCGGCCATCATCATGGCCGCAAACGCGAAGTACGGATTTGCCGTGGAGTCCGGGAAACGTACTTCGATGCGGCGCCCCTTCGGGTTCGACACCCAGGGAATACGGATCGAGGCCGACCGGTTGCGGGCGGAGTACGCCAGCATCACCGGGGCTTCGAATCCGGGCACCAGGCGCTTGTAGCTGTTGGTGGCGGCGTTGGTGATGGCGTTGATCGCCTTGGCGTGCTTGATGATGCCGCCGATGTAGTACAGGGCGAGCTCGGACAGACCGCCGTACTTGTCGCCGGCGAACAGCGCCTTGCCGTCCTTCTGCAGGGACTGATGGACGTGCATGCCGCTGCCGTTGTCACCGACCAGGGGCTTCGGCATGAAGGTCGCCGTCTTGCCGTAGCTGTGGGCCACGTTCAGCACTGCGTACTTGAGGATCTGGACCTGATCGGCCTTGGTCACCAGGCCGCCGGGTCCGACACCGATTTCGCACTGGCCGCCGGTGGCGACTTCGTGATGGTGCACCTCGACGACCATGCCCATCTCTTCGAGGGCGTCGCACATGGCCGAACGGATGTCCTGGAAGGCATCGATCGGGGGCACCGGGAAATAACCACCCTTGACGGTGGGACGATGACCCTTGTTGCCTTCGACATAGTCCTTGCCGGAGTTCCACGCACCCTGCTGGGAGTCAATTTCGTAGAAGCAGCCGTTCAGGCTCGAGCCGCTGCGGACACTGTCGAAAATGAAGAATTCGTTCTCAGGACCGAACAGTGCACCGTCGGCGATGCCGGTGGACTTCAGGTACGCCTCGGCGCGCCGGGCGGTCGAACGCGGGTCGCGCTCGTAGCCCTGCATGGTGGCCGGCTCGATGACATCGCAGCGGATGTTGACCGTGGTGTCTTCGAAGAACGGATCCAGGATGGCGGTGGTCGCGTCCGGCATCAGGATCATGTCCGACTCATTGATCCCCTTCCAGCCGGCGATCGACGAACCGTCGAACATCTTGCCGTCCGTGAACAGGTCGGCATCGACCAGACGGGCGGGAATGGAGACGTGCTGCTCCTTGCCGCGGGTATCCGTGAACCGGAGATCTGCGTACTTGACCTCCTTCTCTTTTATTAGCTTCAGTACATCAGTCGGTGTCATATCGCCTCCGAAAATGGGGTTGCCCGATGCGCATCGAGCGGCTAGACATTGCAGCCCCTATGCCAACATGAGGCATGCTCAAATCAACAAGTTAGAACTGCGTCACGGAAAGTGTGCACCATGCCAGAGCGAATTGAGAAGCTTACGCCCCAAAACAGGGCGAAAGCAGCACCATAAAACCGCTTGTGCGGCGCGGGAATGGGCAATGCTTGCTTTCGGTGCGCCGAGGCCGCCGCAGGACGGTGCAATTGCACAAAAATCATCGGGTTGCAGCGTGATGCTGCGCCTGCGCTTGGCTATACTGCGCGCCCCATGCAGCTCCTCGCCTCGCTCTTCTTCACCCTCTTCCTCTTCGTCTGGACCTTCCTCTACTCGGTGATGTTCGTCTGCGTCGCGGTGTGCCTGCCGTTTCCGCGGCGGGCCTTGCTGGCGCGGGGCTGGGCCTGGGTACTGCTCAAAGTGCTGGGCTGGACCTGCCACCTGTACTACACCGTTGAGGGGCGGGAGAACATTCCGGCCGACAACCACATTGCGTTGTGGAAGCACGCCTCGACCTGGGAAACCCTCGCCATTGGCGTGGTCTTCCCGCGCCAGGTCTGGGTCCTGAAACGCGAGCTGCTGTGGCTGCCGTTCGTCGGCTGGAGCGTGCGCCTGCTGCATGCCATCGCGATCGATCGCAGCGCCGGTCACAGCGCCGTCAGCCAGGTCATCGAACAGGGTCGCCAGCGCCTTGCGGAAGGGGACTGGGTGGTGATGTTCCCCGAAGGCACGCGCATGCCCGCGGGTCAGACCCGCCGGTATGGAGTCAGCGGCGCCCTGCTCGCGTCGCAGACCAACCGGCTGGTGATTCCGGTGGCGCACAACGCCGGCTATTTCTGGCCCCGTCGCGGCTTGCTCAAGAAACCCGGTACCGTGCGGGTCGTCATCGGCCCACCGATCAAGGCGGGCGGACGCGACCCGCGCGAAATCAATGCCGAGGCGCAGGAATGGATCGAGGCGCAGGTGCGCCGCATGGCGCCGGCCGGCACCCCGCAAACCGGCGCCCCTCAGTAGAGTCCGGGAACCAGGCGCCAGGTGCGCTGCGTGTACTGCCGGTAACGGTCTCCGAACGCCCCGGTCAGCGCCACCTCCTCCACGCGCATCCGATAGCTGAACGCCGCGGTGGTCCCCACGACGATGAGCGCCAGTGAGGCCCAGTTCTGCGTGCACAGGCCCAGGCCATAAAAAGCGAGCAACGCGCCGGTGTAGGAGGGATGCCGCAGCCGGCGATAGGGGCCCGTATCGATGAGCTGGTGATCCGCCGCGATCTCGACGTTGACCGTGAAGTAGCGTCCCAGATAGATGATCGAGTACCACCGCCATGCGAGCCCCGCCAGCGTCGCGGCAATCCCCACCACGTTGATCCACGGCTGCGCCGGCCAACCTGCCGCGGGCCACCCGAACTCAAACTGGAAGGCGAGAAACATGGTCGGCATGATGACCAGCCAGAGCACGAGCGTGGAGCCGCGATCCGCCGGGCTGCGCGCACCGGCCTTGGCGCGCCGGGCCAGGCCGAGCAGGATTTCAGATCCGAAATAGAGCAGGCCGAGGTAGCCGGCGACAGGAATCATCGTAATAGGCTCCTAACCAGGGATGCGCGCCAGCAGGGCTGCACGGCGCGCCAGACTTGCTGCCGGCCACAGCTGCGCTGAACTGTAGTACTCCGCAAAGGCCGGCGCGTCGGACGGAAGCACCACCCAGGGTTGCTTCGAGGCGGTGAAGATGTGCACATCCGGGGCGAACCGGTCCGGGTCATCCAGGGTGCCAACGCGCACGAAGCGAGTCCGGTCGCCACCACCGGAGTAGTTGCTCCACAGCGCGATGTGACAGATCGGGCACCGCGAAATACGTTGCCCCTTGCCGCTGTTCGACGGCGTGTCGATCACTTCGACCGTGCCTTCCGTGAGCTCCATGCGGTCGAACTCGATGAGCGCATTCAGCGCAAACGACGCACCCGTCTCGCGCTGGCACCAGCGGCAGTGACAGCAGTGCACGAACAGCGGTGTGTCGATGAGCCGGTAGCGTACGGCGCGGCAGGTGCAGCCGCCGGTGTAGTCCGTCACGTGCGTGCTTCCTCAAGAATGGCGCGGGCCGTATCGGCCTCATTACCCGGTGGGCCAGGAGCCAGAAACACTGGATACACCCGCAGCGCCAGGGCCGCAATGCCCAAGGGGCTGCGCGGTGCAAAACCGGCGGGCAGGTGCTCGTAGCCGTCACGCAGGAACGCCGCCGCGGCGCGGATGGCGGCATGTGCCTGCCGGTCTGCGTCTGAGGAAAAGCGGAAACGCCACTCGTGCACGCGCCTGTTGATCACCGCCTTGTCCGCGCCGCCGGCCTCGATCCCCGCGGCGGCGAACACGCGGCAGTCATAGTCGAGGCAGGTCTGCGGACGCTGGCTGTAGATAGTGCACTGGCCGCAGCTGAGCATGGGACAGGTGCCATCTGCGTTCGGCCGCACCGTCCAGTTACCGGCGGCTGATCCGAGCGACCGGAACAGGGATTTCGCCGGTATCCGCTCGAGCGCGGCCGCATCCGACGGACGTACCTCGATCGAGTAGGAGGAGGTACAACAGCCGGTGCAATCGCCACAGGGCACCGCGCTGCCGCCCGTCCCGTGCAGTGCTTCGCGGGCCTGGATCAACCAGGCCCCGAAGTCACCCGCGTCTATGCCTTCGGCTTGCGGAATACGAATACCGTCTGGTCGGTCAGGCCACGCAGCGCCGGTGAGAACACGATCTGGGTGTGATCATCGGCGGGATGCGCGAGCAGCTTGCTCACCTTGTCCAGCCTGAAGCCCGCCGCCGTGACTTCCTTCTGGATCACGGCCGGGTCGATGCGATGCAGTTTCTTCGGCGTGTCGACCGTATCGGATCCGGGTGCCGCGTTGTGATCCACGACGAAGAATACGCCACCGGGCTTCAGCGCCTTGAAGATCCGGGCATCGAGGCCGACGGTATCGATCTTGTTGATGAAGAGGTCGTGGTAGTACAGGACCATGAACACTGCATCCACATTCGGTGGCAGCTCGACGGTGTTGTAGTCCACCAGCTGGTAGTGCGAATTGGGATGCGCTGTCACGAAGGCCCGGCTGGCATCCCCGGCGCGCTTCTCCGTATACGGCAGGTCGTACATGTATACCGACCCCTTCGCGCCGACGATGTCGGACAGGAACGTCGTGAAGTACTGGCCGAAGGATGCGAATTCCACCACGGTGTTGCCCGGACGGATCCCGGACATCATCAGCAGTTCAGCCGGCTTGCGGTTGAAATCCCGCGCCCGCTGTTCCGGCGTACGCGCCGGGTCTTCGATCGCCGCGCGGATGTATTTGGGGGTTCCGGCGGGCACTGCGTAGACCGGCGCTGGCGCGGACGCATCGTCGGCAAACGCCGGCGCCGCGACCAATCCCAGGACTCCGGCAGTCAACAGCGCCAGCCCGGCGCAAACGTTACGACGCATCATGCCCCCTCTCCTTCTATGTTCGTATGCACGGCAGGATAGCCCATACGCGGGGGAAAAATGAACTGCATTGGCGTGCGCAGGAACTGGCGGCCCACGAAGCGCAGGATCTGCAGCTGTTCCGCGCCGGGCACGCTGTAGGCGCGCAGCGCCACCACCGAGGCAATCGAAAAACTGACGCTGAGGTTGAGCACGAAGGTCACCGCAATCCCGGCAATGGCCAGATACAGCCAGCCCTGGCGCAATGCGTCCACGCCGTACTGCGCCGCGGCGAGGGCCACCATGCCGGTGCTCAGCGTGACGTGGCGGACATCGAGCGGAATACCGAAGAACCGCGCGATCACCGGTGACAGGCCCAGCAGATAGCCCAGCACGATGCTGTTGCTCCAGGCCGCGGCGTTGCGCTCGATCCAGCCCGCCACGCGCTGCATGTGGCGCACGCCGAGGGTGTGACTGACGGGGTGTTGGACGATCGCCTGCGGGATGCGGTTGAACACGATGAAGTTCTCGACCCAGCCGCCCACGAGGGCACCGATCCACAGCAGGACGCCGGTGAAGGCGGCAAACAGCGCCGTGCCGGAGGTGAGCGGATTCATGCTCTGGTAGGCGTGCTCCGCATTGGTCGGCGAGAGGTAGTGCTGCTGGAAGAGAAAGTTCCACAGGTACGTGAACGTGATGCCACCGATGCACACCGAGAGCACGTTGCCGAAAGCTGCCGCGAGCTGGGTCCGGGAGATCTGCGCGGCATAGGCCGATATCTTGTACCAGCGCTCCTCGCCGCGATTGCTGCGGACGATGCCGGCGAGCGCGGCGGCGGTCATGGACGGCTGCTTGGTCGCGAGCGCGAAATGAAAGATCTGCAGCAGCACGAACGTGACCGCGTAGTCGGTGCCGATGAGAAAGCCTTCGACGAACAGCGGCAGGTGCGCGCCCACCAGTTGGGTCTTCACGGCTGCGGTGATGACGGTGAGCAGGCCGCCGCCGGCGGCCGCACGCCACATCTGCCAGTAGCCGCTGCGATCGCGGGCCACGTAGTGCTCGCCGCTGTGGCCGGTGCGTTCGACGGTCTTGCGGGCGAGCAGCGTCAGGTTCTGGCGGAACAGCCGCACCAGGCGGGTATCATCCAGCCGCCCGCGCACCAGCGCCGCGAGCAGCGTGCGCGCCGCGGCGGGGTCCTTTGCGATGACCACGGCAGCGAGCAGCTCCATCCGGTCCAGGGCGGCTTCGATGCTCAACAGGTCATAGACCAGCGCCGAACTCACCCCGGCCTCTTCCATGTGCAGGTGGACCCGCTCGAGCTCCTCGCGACAGCGCACAATCGATTCGCGCCAGTGTGCCGCATCCGGCATATCGCCCGTCACGAAGTGCTCAGTGGCAAACACCAGCTTGTAGAAAGGTGATTCATGTATGTCGCGGGTACCCCGATCACGGATCGCCGTGATCGCGCCGCGTCCGGCAATCCGGGTCGCGAGCAGACGCAGCGCCTGGCGCAGGTCCGCATGCACCGGCAGCGTGACGTGCACCGGCGGCAGCGGCCACAGCAGCGTGGCCAGTCGCTCGAACGTCGCCGCCGACAGGAAACTGAAGCGCTCGACGGCGTGCCGCGTCGAAAAGATACTGATGAATAACCAGCCGGCATCCGAGTCGGGGCGGGCCGTCGGCAGCAACATCAGGAAGATCCGGCGACCGACCTCGGCGAACAGGCCCGGATGTGCGGGCAGCCCGGCATCGGCGAACAGCGGTACGGCATCCACTTCACGAAGCAGCAGCAGCCACGCCTCGTGAAAGCGCTGGCGCAACGGCGGCTCCCGCTCGAGAAGCTCGAGCCAGTTCACGAGCCGCCGCGCAGCCTGCGGGTCCACGGTCGGGGACATCAGGAAGGCAAAGAGCCGCCCGGCCCGACGGGACCGGGCCGCAAGCGTTGCTGCCTCACAGAAGGCCTCGGTCAGCTTGCGCAGCAGATCGATGGCGCGCGCGGAGCGCAGGCGCTGCTGTCGGCGCAGCCGGATCCAGGTCCTGATGGTGCGTACGAGAGACATGTGCCGAGCATAGCTCCGTATCCGGTTATATTCTGGTTGCCATGTAAAGGGTGTAGAAAGGGTGGCATATGGACCAGCTGACACGACGCGATGTAGTAGTGAAGATGGTTGCGGCAGGCGCACTGTTGAGCGCCACGGCAACCGCCTGGGCCCTCGGGGACGAACGCATCATCATCTCCGGCGCCTCAGGCCAGCTGGGCGACGCGGCCGTCAAGGAGCTGCTCGCACGTGGCGTTCCCGCGAAGCATCTCATCCTCTGCAGTCGCGCTCCCGAGTCGCTTGCGCAGTATGCGAAGCTCGGTGCAGTCACCCGCTTCGGGGACTTCTCGAAACCCGATTCGCTGGCCGCGGCCTTTGCCGGCGGCACGAGGATGCTGCTGATCAGCATCGGCGGTGGGGCCGGCCCGCGCCCGGTCGCACATGGACATGCGATCGAGGCTGCCAAGGCGGCCGGTGTCAGACAGATCGCCTATACCTCCTGGCTCGGCATCAGCAAGGGGGATAGCCAGGGCATTGCGGTAGACCACATCGCCACCGAGGACCTGCTGCGCAAAAGCGGCGTGGCCTACACCTTCCTGCGTAACTCCTTATATATGGAGATCCTGATGCCGCAGGCCGTCAGGATGATGGCCGACGGCAAGGCCGTGGTGCCCGCGGCTGAGGTGCGGGTGGGCTACGTCGCGCGCGGCGACTGTGCCGCGGCGGCCGCAGCGGTGCTGTCGACTTCCGGGCACGACAACAAAAGCTACGACATCACCGGTCCCGCGTTGATCGGTGTGGCCGACGTTGCGGCGGCGGCGGCGGCGGCCACGGGCAAGGCCATCATGCTGGTGCCGGCCGATCCGACCGCGCCGCCCACCCGCAGCCTTGCGGGTCCCGCACTTGCGTTCACCAGCACGGCGGTCGCCGATCTCACGGGCCGCCCGGCTACCTCCATCAGGGCGTTCCTGGCGGCAACCAAGGATCAGCTGCTCGCGTAGCGGCATGGAGAAGCCAGTGGCCGCTCCGGCAGAGCATACCGTCCTTGCCCTCAATGGCGGCTCCTCGAGCATCAAGTTCGCACTGTTCGCCGCGAGCGACGTCACACAGCGCAGGCTGCACGGCAAGATCGATCGCATCGGCATCGCCGGGACCACGCTGACCGCAGTCACGGGCGCAGACAGCGCGGCGACGACCAGGAACGTGCCGACCGGCGACTTTGCAGCGGCGATTGATTTCCTGATCGACTGGCTCGAGAGCAGCAAGGCGTTTACAACCGTGATTGCGATCGGCCACCGCGTGGTGCACGGCATGCAGCGCAGCGCGCCCGAGCGCCTCACCCGCGCCGCGCTGGATGAACTGCGCCGTGTCATTCCCTTCGATCCGGAGCATCTGCCGGCCGAAATCCAGCTCATGGAAAAACTGCTGCAGCGTTTTCCAGTCCTGCCGCAGATCGCGTGTTTCGATACCGCCTTCCACCGCACCATGCCGCGGGTTGCCACGCAGCTGCCCATACCGCGCCGGTATGAGGCGCTGGGCGTGCAGCGCTACGGATTTCACGGCCTGTCCTATGCGTATCTCATGCAGCAGCTCGCGCAGCTGCGCGATCCCGCAGCCCGCAGCGGGCGCGTGATCCTCGCGCACCTGGGCAATGGCGCGAGCCTCGCAGCGGTGCGCGACGGCGCGAGCGTGGACACGACCATGGGCTTCACACCGGGCGCCGGGGTGCCGATGAGTACCCGCAGCGGTGACATCGACCCCGGGCTGCTGAGCTTCTTCGCCGGCAAGGAGCACATGACGACGGCCCAGTTCCAGAGAATGCTGACTCACGAGTCCGGGCTGCTCGGAGTCTCGGAGACGAGCTCCGACATCCGCGATCTGCTCAAGATCGAAGCCACCGACGTGCGCGCGGCGGAAGCCGTGGCGCTGTTCTGCCAGGAAGTCCGCAAGCGCATCGGGGCATTTGCCGCCGTGCTGGGCGGCCTCGACACACTGGTGTTTTCGGCAGGCATCGGCGAGAACTCGCCGGTGATCCGCGAGCGCATCTGCGCGAATCTGGAATTTCTCGGCGTGCAGCTCGAGCGGGCAACGAACGAGGCGAACGCCGCGGTGATCTCCGCGCCGGGCAGTCGCGTCACCGTCCGGGTGATTGCGACCGATGAGGAACTGATGATCGCGCAGATCGCGCTCAAAACACGTTAAGGGGCGAACGATGTCCGCTGGCAACACTGCTGTGTCCGAGGAAACGCTGAGCCGCATGGATGCGTACTGGCGCGCCGCGAACTACCTGTCGGTCGGCCAGATCTACCTGCGCGACAATCCCCTGCTGCGCAAGCCGCTTGCGATCGAGCATGTCAAGCACATGCTTCTCGGTCACTGGGGCACGACGCCGGGCCAGAACTTCATCTACGTGCATCTGAACCGAATCATCGTTCAGCATGATCTGAACATGATTTACCTGAGCGGGCCCGGACATGGCGGACCCGCTGTGGTCGGCAATGCCTACCTCGAAGGTACCTACAGTGAAATCTACCCGGATATCAGCCAGGATGAGGGCGGGCTGCAGCGACTGTTCAAACAGTTTTCGTTCCCGGGCGGCATACCCAGCCACGCCTCCCCGGAGTGCCCCGGCTCAATCCATGAGGGTGGGGAACTGGGCTATTCCCTGAGCCACGCCTTCGGAGCGGTTTTCGACAATCCCGAACTCCTCGCCGCCTGCGTGATCGGCGATGGCGAGGCGGAAACCGGACCGCTCGCCACGGCCTGGCATTCCAACAAGTTCCTGAATCCGGTGACCGACGGCGTCGTTTTGCCCATCCTGCACCTCAACGGCTACAAAATCGCCAACCCGACGATCTTCGCCCGGATCAGCCAGGAGGAACGGGAGCAGTACCTGCGCGGCTGCGGCTGGCAGCCGTTGTTCGTGCGCGGCTCGGACCCGATGCTGATGCATGCGGCCATGGCTGCAGCGCTGGATGAGGCAATGGCGCAGATCCAGTCGATCCGCCGCAGCGCAAAGTCCGCGGGCGCGGCCACGCGGCCGCGCTGGCCGATGATTGTGCTGGAATCCCCGAAAGGCTGGACCGGACCGAAGACGGTCGACGGCGTTCCGAATGAGGGCACTTTCCGCGCCCACCAGGTGCCGCTCTCGGTCTCGGCCCGCGAACCGGAACATCTCGCGCAGCTGGAGCGCTGGATGCGCAGCTACCGGCCGCAGGAGCTGTTCGACGTGGGCGGCCGGCTGCAACCGCAGCTGGCGGCGCTAGCCCCGCGGGGCACGCGGCGCATGAGCGCCAATCCGCACGCCAATGGCGGTGGACTGCTGCGCGACCTGCGCATGCCGGACTTTGCCGGGTACGCCACTCCCGTACCGGCACCGGGCGCTGCCGGTCCGGGGGATACCCGGGTCCTGGCGCCATTCCTGCGCGATGTCGTCGCCCGGAACCAGGAGGCACGCAATTTCAGGCTGTTCGGACCGGACGAGACCATCTCGAATGGGCTGGAGGCGGTCTTCAAGAGCACCGACCGCCAGTGGCTCGCCCCGATTGAGGTCAATGACCAATATCTCGCGCCGGACGGGCGTGTCATGGAAATGCTCAGCGAGCACCAGTGCCAGGGCTGGCTCGAGGGCTATCTGCTGACCGGTCGGCACGGTCTCTTCAACTGCTACGAAGCCTTCGTCCACATCGTCGATTCGATGTTCAACCAGCACGCGAAATGGCTGAAGGTGACGGCCGGCCTGCCCTGGCGGCACCGGATTGCATCACTGAACTATCTGCTGGCCTCGCATGTCTGGCGCCAGGATCACAATGGGTTCACGCACCAGGATCCCGGTTTCATCGACCACGTCGTCAACAAGAAGGCGGAGGTGGTGCGCGTCTATCTGCCGCCGGATGCCAACTGCCTGCTCTCGGTCATGGATCATTGCCTGCGCAGCCGGCACTACGTGAATGTGGTGATCGCGGGCAAGCATCCTTCGCCCCAGTGGCTCTCGATGGAGGCGGCCATCGAACACTGCAGCAAGGGCATCGACATCTGGGATTGGGCGAGCAATGACCAGGAGAGTGAGCCGGACGTCGTGATGGCGTGCGCCGGGGACGTACCCACCCTGGAAACGCTGGCCGCGGTGACCATCCTGCGCGAGGAACTGCCGACGCTACGGATCCGGGTGATCAACGTCGTCGACCTGATGAAGCTGGAACCGAAAAGCGAGCATCCCCATGGGCTTGACGATGGGCAGTTTGACGCGCTGTTCACGCGCGACAAGCCCATCATTTTCGCGTTCCATGCCTATCCGTGGCTCATTCACCGGCTGACCTACCGGCGCACGAACCATGACAACCTGCATGTGCGCGGCTACAAGGAGGAGGGCACCATCACCACGCCCTTCGACATGACCGTCCTCAACGATCTCGACCGCTTCCACCTGGCGATGGATGTCATTGACCGGGTGGCGTCCACGGGGACACCCGGGCTGTACCTGAAGCAGAAGCTGCAGAACAAGCTGATCGAGCACAAGCGCTACATCGATGAGCACGGACAGGACATGCCCGAGGTACGCGACTGGCGCTGGAAGGTGCCGTAATCAGCGACTTGGCCTCATTGCTCCTTGGCCACGACGCGCTCGATACGCCGGTCCGGAATCAGCCACAGCAGCGCCACCAGCAGGTATAGCCCCTGCGATACCGGGGGTGACCAGAATGCGAGCACCACTCCCAGCGCATAGAGCAGCGGGGAGATCCTGCCCTTGCGGTCGGCCCCGACCGCCCGCTTGAGCACCGACCCGAGACCCTGGGCCGCAATGATGGTTCGCTGCAGCACCCACCAGGACAGTGCCGCCAGCAACAGCACCACGCCGTACAACGCCGTCGGCACGCTCGCGGCATGATTTTCGCCGACCCAGTCGGTGATTACCGGAAACATCGACAGCCAGAACAGCAGGTTGAGGTTGGCCCAGAGGATGGCGCCGTTCACTTGCGTGCAGGCATGCAGCAGGTGGTGGTGGTTGTTCCAGTAGATGCCGACGTAGATGAAGCTGAGCACATAGCCCAGAAAGGGCGGGATCAGGGGCTGGAGCGCCGCGAGATCGGTGCCGTGCGGGACTTTGAGTTCCAGCACCATGATGGTGATGATGATCGCGATCACGCCGTCACTGAAGGCCTCCATGCGGCTGGTGTTCATTGACGTGACTGTATTTCACGGCAGGCGTAACGGCAACGCGGTAGTCTCAGGACCATGCAAATACGCATCGGCTACGAATTGGTCTACGAGTGCGTCCAGGCGACGCCGATGATCCTCAACCTGAACGTGCACTACACGCGGGCGTCGGATCTGCACAGTCCGGACGTGCTGCACTCCGATCCGGGCGTGCCGATGTCGATGTACCGGGACGGCTTCGGCAACTGGTGCACCCGCATCATCGCGCCGCCCGGGCCAATCCGTCTGTCCGCAGATGCCCTGATCCGGGACTCGGGCCTGCCGGATCCGGTTGCGCTCGAGGCCTGGGAGAACCCGGTCGAACAGCTGCCGGAGGAAACCCTCGTTTATCTTCTGGGAAGCCGCTACTGCGACACGGATCTGCTGTCGAAATTTGCCTGGAAGGAGTTCGGCAGCCTTGCCCCTGGCTGGGCGCGCGTCCAGGCGATCAGCGATTTCGTGCACCGGCGGCTGAAGTTCGGCTATGAATATGCGCGCCCCTCCAAGACCGCCTCGCAGGCGTTCGCGGAACGTCAGGGCGTGTGTCGGGACTATGCGCACCTGGGAATCACCCTGTGCCGCTGCCTCAATATCCCGGCGCGCTACTGCACCGGGTATCTCGGCGACATCGGTGTGCCGCTGAGCGCGGCGCCCATGGATTTCTCAGGCTGGATGGAGGCCTATGTCGGTGGCCAGTGGTATGTCTTTGACCCGCGGAACAACGCGCGCCGCATCGGCCGGGTGCTGATCGCCCGCGGGCGGGATGCCGCCGACGTGGCGATCAGCATGACCTTTGGCCCGAACACGCTCAAGAGCTTCAAGGTGTGGACGGACGAGGTCGCCTGAGTCTATCTCCAGACCTCTGCGGCAATTTCACTCACCAGCCGCAACTTGCGCCACTGATCATCCGCTGACACTTTGTTGCCTTCGCAGGTGCTGGCGAATCCGCACTGCGGACTCAGCGCGAGCTGCTCCAGCGGTGCCCAGCGTGTCGCTTCGGTGATCCTGCGCTTTACGGACTCGGGATCTTCCAGTTCGGCGGTCTTGCTGGTGATGAGGCCAAGGGTGGCTACCTTGCCCTTGGGCAGATGCCGCAACGGTGAAAAGTCTCCGGACCGCTCGTCGTCGAATTCCAGAAAATAGCCATCTACGTCCAGTGCGTTGAACAGCACCTCGGCAACGGGCTCGTAGCCGCCCTCCGCGGCCCAGGCGCTGCGGAAATTACCGCGGCACACGTGCAACATGACTTTCATCGTCGACGGACGGAATCGGATCGATTCATTGATGAGATCCGCATAGAGCCGCGCCAGCCGTTCAGGCTCGACGCCATGCCGTGACCGCACCTGTTCGCGGATTCCGGCATCACAGAGGTAGGCGAAATTCGTATCGTCGATCTGCAGGTACTCGCAGCCGGCCGCCGCGAGATCGCGGATCTCCGCTGCAAATGCCGTGGCGAGATCGGAGAAGAACTCCTCGAGATCCGGATAGGCGTCTGCATCGATTGCAGCCCGGCCACCACGAAAGTGCAATATCGACGGGGAGGGAATGGTGATCTTCGGTGTGCCCTTCGCCACGCCCTTCAGGTAGCGGAAATGCTCGACAAAGATGGGTGCCGGGCGTTCGATCTTGCCCACCACCTCAAGCCCGTGGGCCTCCATCGCAATCGGGCCATCATGGGTGTGGAACTGCGCCACGAGCTTCGGGGCGGTACGTCTCACGCTGGAAAAGGAAGTAAGGAAATCCAGATGCCAGTAGGCGCGGCGGAACTCTCCATCGGTCACCACCGGCAGGCCGACGGCCTCCTGGTGACGGACGGCATCCGCGATCGCGGTATCTTCGACCTGGTGCAGCTCACCGGTCGGCAGGCGCCCCTGAGCATGAGCCGCGCGCGCCGCGGTCAGCTTCGCCGGGCGCAGCAGGCTGCCGACGTGGTCGGCGCGAAACGGAAACTGTTGCTCTGACATGTCGAAGATCCTCTGTATTGCTGTCAGGCACTGTGCCAGCTAATGCGCACAACAGGCTTGCGTAAACTGGCGAACGGATGAACCATTGCGCATGATTCCTTCGCCAAATGGGAGTTTTTCGCATGAAACGTGCCAAGAAGAAGACCGCGGACCAGTATCTGGCGAGCGTGGACTACGGTCTGGACCGCTACGACTGGCGGATCCTGCGGGCGCTGGCGGCCAACGCCCGCGCCACGAATGTTGAAATCGCCCGGCGCGTGGGCCTCTCGGAAGCCCCGTGCTCACGACGCATTGCCCGCATGCAGGAACGCGGCGTCATCCAAGGCTACGGGGTGCGGGTCAATCCCGGCGCGGTCGGCATCGGGATGATGGCGTTCATAACACTGACCCTGGACGTGGTCTCGGCGCAAAGTGCGGACCGTTTTGCGGACCTGGTGCAGGAGTCACCGTATGTCCTGGAGTGCTACGTCGTGTCCGGCAATCAATATGCGCTGCTGCACGTCGCAGCGCCGGATATGCGCACCTACTCTGAATTCGTGCTCGATCGGCTGCGCCGCATTCCAGGCGTGAAGGACATCAATTCCAACTTTGTGATGCGCCTGATCAAATCCGCCGGGGGGCTGCCGGACCTCACCGCAGCGGCAATCACCCCGCAGTAGCGGCTAGCGGCGCGGTGCCGCGTAGCGGCGTCTGGCGGTGCAGATCTGAACGACGTTGCTGCGTTTGCTCTGCGCGAGCATCCGGTCAATCGCCTGGATGAGATGGTGGTACCGGCCCGTGGCCCACGGCGGCACCCGCAGAGCATCGAGCTCGGCCTGGGCCCAGTCGCGTACTTTGGCGAGTTCAGGATTCATCCTGATATTTATTTTCAGCAACGGCGCGCGGTTACTTGAGCTGGTTCACTTCTCAAAGCTTTGAAGGTGGATTCCTACAGAAAAAGGTGCGCGAGCACTCATTTCTTCCTATAGACCACATGGCAAGCGGTGCAGGCTGCCCCTGAGGGAGGCCTTGCAGGTCTACGGTCCCGCGGCGGGCGGCTCCATCTCCAGCGCCGGCAACTCCTGCTGCGCGAGACCCTGGATATCACCGGCGACACCCAGCAATTCGGCAAGACCGCTCTGCAACTGCTTTTCCCGACGGGCCCAGCGCTGCATGGTCACCGAGCGCTCGGATTCCAGCTCCTCGCGCATTTTCTGGAAGGCGCCATAGACGGCCCTGAGCTTCTGGGCGAACTGGGGTGAGGTCAGATAGTCATAGACCGCCTCCATCTTCTCGCCCTTGCCCGCCGAAATCAGTCGCTGTTTGTGCACATCGAGGAGGCCGGACCGCAGCACCTCGGCAAGCTGCAGCGCCGCGGACCAGGTCGTCACCCACACCTCATCGTGCAGGCCGAACAGCTGTCCCGCCGGCCACTCTCTCGGAACCGCCGTCGACATGCTCACCAGAACTCCAATTTCAGCAGCGCAGCCGCGCATGTCTTCCTTGAGCTTCGTCGTCCAGGCGGGACTCCAGTCCTTGGCCCGCTTGGACTCCCACAGCAGCACGCCGGCGCTCTGGCCGGTGCGTGACATCACCCGGTGGATGATGTCGCCGCCGCGGGCGCCCTTCTTGACCTCCTCGATGGCATCGATCGGGAAGGCGCGCCGGAGGCCCTCTTCGATGGCGAGCTCCAGGACCTCGCCCTGCAGCTGCTGCGAGCCCTGCTCCATCCGGCGCTGCGCGGCCGCCAGCTGCGCGACCGCGTCATCGAGCTTTTTCTGCAGGTCGGCCTTTTCCAGCTTCGCGTGTTCCTGCTCCTGGGTGCGCACCGCTGATTCCCGCTCGGCAAGTTTCACATCGACCTGCTTGCGCACCTCCAGCGCCAGCGCATCCTTCTCGTCCCGGAGTTTCTGGCGCTCCTCGCGCAGCGCGAGCTGCTCATCCCGCAGTGTCTTGAGCTGCGCGTGACTGTCGGCCAGGCGCTTTTCATAGTCCTGGCGCTCGCTCGCCACCAGCTGCGCGGCGCGCACCGCGGCACCCTCCTGGACCCGGGCCTCGATGGTTTTCTCGCGATCGGCGAGCGCCGCCTCGCGCTGGTCCATGGAGAAGAGTTCCATCTGGCTTTTCGCCAGCTGTTCCTTCATCGCCTCAAGCTGCGGCTGGAACGCCTGTTCGGTCAGCGCACGCACTTCGGAGAGGGCCCGGCCATGGGCCTCGCTCTGCTCCTTCAGCATGCGCCGCAGATCCTCGGCCTGACGCTGCGCCGCCTTGGCCTGCTCGCCGGCGGTCGTCTGCGCACGCCGTTCTGCGGCGGTGCGCTCCTGGTCCCGCAGGCCGGCAAGGGAGCTTACGCTTGCGGCGGCGACCGCCTCCAGGGCCTGCTTGGCAAAGCCCTGTTCCAGCGAGAATTCCTGCTCGCAGTTCGGGCAGGTGACCCGGGTGTCGGGTGCCAGCAGCAGGGGGTCACTGATCATGCTGAAAGTATAGCGACGTTTCGTCGTGGACCGGTGGAGTACACTTGGCACCAATCGGCGCAAAAAAAGCAACCGTCTTGAGGGTCAAGTCTGATGCAGGGCGCAGTTGAAGGGGACATGGTCGCGGGCGACCGCATTGAGGATGGTGAGCAACTT
>Ga0302310_10000134_pt1 | contig 70028 bp, 50 predicted proteins | sample III_Palsa_N1_2_FD_200451 | JGI IMG/M metagenome (GOLD analysis project Ga0302310, IMG submission 200451) | Peat permafrost microbial communities from Stordalen Mire near Abisko, Sweden - III_Palsa_N1_2 | ecosystem: Environmental > Terrestrial > Soil > Palsa > Peat permafrost | place: Sweden...
CCCCTGAGGGGGAGGGCTTTTTTACCCAAGCTGATGGTCTGATTATTGGCTCGATACTCTAATCTCGGTAAAGTATTGTTAACCATCATAGTGAGCTCACCGAGGAACATTGCGCCTTGATCGCCTTTTACTATTCACGAACAAGGTTGTTTTTCCATTTTCGTAAATCTTCGCTCGGCGAATGACGAGTATTACCGGAAGGAATCAAGCATGTCCTCGAACACAGAAATTTCCAAGCTCGACGACCTGATCGTTACGACGATCGACAGCGTCAAAGGCTACGAACATTCCGCGCAAAAAGCCGGCGGCGGAATATTTGCGGACCTGCTCCTGGCCCTGGCCCAGGAACGGCAATCGGTCGTGGCCATGCTGCAGGAACAAAGTCGCGCTCTGGGTGGCGAGCCGAATGAATTCGGGTCTGCGGCGGCAACGATCCACCGCCGTTTCGAAGATCTCCGTCTCGCATTCGGTGGCGGCGACGCAGCCATCATCAAGGAAATCGAGCGCGGCGAGGACTACCTCAAGGAGGAGTTCGAACGCGTTCGCAAGGAAGACACGTTTTCGATTTCCACGCGCGACACCGTCGAACGCTGTTACCAGATCATCGCGGCCGGACGCGTGCAGATCGAACAGCTTGATGTGCAATTGACCGATAGTCACTGATCAAATGCGCTGATCGGCGACCGTCACCGGTCGCCGATCAAGATCCTTGTTCGGCGTGGGCGTGGTCCGCTGACGCCGTCCGGGCGGCGGTGATCCCGGCGTGGTTCTGCTTGATCCATGTCACCAACAGGCCCAGCGGTTCGATCAGCGATCGGCCCGGTTCGGTCAGTTCATACTCGACCTTCGGCGGTATCGTCGCATAGGCGGTGCGTTTCACCAGCCCGTCCTGCACCAGAGAGCGCAGCGTAAGCGTCAGCATCCGGTGCGAAACGCCGTCGATCGCGCGCATGATCGCGTTGAAGCGCATCGGGCCGTCCTTCAGCGTACCCACGGCCATGACCGTCCATTTGCTGCCGATCCGATCGAGCACCTGCACGACGGCGCGACAATCGGGCTCGTTCTGGGGGTTCGGCACCTGGCTCGGGTCGGCATTCATCGGTTGGCCCTCGCACAATTCAATGATCGTCAGGCACATCGGTGTGCGTTCTTGCGAGCATAGACACGATCGAACATAGCGTCACGCACCATTTGTGCGTAACGATCGATCTGTCGAGGTTTGGTAATGACAAAAAGCATGCAGGCCACGGTCATGACCGCTGTCGGTGGCCCCGAAGTTCTCCAGTTGCGCCTGGTCCCCCGGCCGGAGATCACTGATCCCAATCACATTCTGGTCCGGGTGCTGGCCGCCGGCGTAAACCCCGCCGACCTGAGAATCCGCAAGCGCGTGCCACCGATGACCGCGTGGGAAGTCCCGGCGGAAGGCGTGATCCCCGGCCTCGAAGGGGCTGGCGTGGTCGAGGCGGTCGGTTCGGCCGTGACGCGTTTCAAACACGGCGACGAAGTCTATTATTTCGACGGCGGCTTCATCGGCGCTCCGGGCAGCTATGCCCAGTTCAAGACATTGCACGCCGACTATGCCGCGCTGAAACCGCGCAGCCTGAGTTTCGCCCAGGCCGCCGCGCTGCCGGTCGTCGCCATCACGGGCTGGGAAGCGTTGTGCGACCATGCGCATGTCACGAGCGGAGACACGCTGCTCGTGCAGGGCGGGGCAGGTGGGCTCGGGCATATCGGCGTCCAGCTCGGGACGCTGCTGGGCGCCCGTGTCGCCACGACCGTCAGCACCCAGGCGAAAGCCGATCTCGTGCGCCGCCTGGGCGCGGATCATGTGGTGCTGTATCGCGATCAGGATGTCGCATCGTCGCTGAATGCCTGGACAAACGGCGCAGGTGTCGATGTCGTCTACGACACGGTCGGGGCCGCCGTATTCAGCCAAAGCATCGACCTGCTGGCCGTGCACGGCAGGCTCGTCACCGCCGCCTATCCGACCGCGTGGCCGACGGCCGACATCTTCGGCGCCGCGCTGCGAAATATCCGCATATCCTTCGAGGCGATGGGGCATGCGATGCGCAGCCATGCAACCAGGGTCAAACAGACCGGTATCCTGGAGCGCGTCGCGGCTTATGTCGATGAGGGCCGGCTTCACGTGGTCCTTGATCGCACGTATGCGCTCGCCGATGCCGGCGAGGCGCAATCCGCCCTGGAACACGGTGAAATCACCGGGAGGATAGCCCTGGAGATGCCGTCATAGACCCGATGAGCATGCGGTCATCGTACTTGTTGCGGTAATTCCGAAAGCACCCCGATCCCCGATGCCGCAAGGCAATTGACCAGCGTGGTCGATGTCTCCGCCCGTGCCGAACATCGAGGTCCCTGGCCTATGGGAAGGTCTTCGGACGGCCACCAAAAACGGACCAACTTTCATCGCCCATTCAGCGCGCCGCAGCCATATCGACCCTTTGCGGAGACCATATGTATCCCGTTATCCTGCTCCTTGCCGTCCCGGCTGCGACCATCGCCCCACCCCAGGCCCCACCACCGGCATGCCATGCAGCGCAGCTTCGGCTCTCCGCCGATGGCCGCGACGGAGACTTCAACGGCATGTCGCATTCGGGCACCGAGCTTTCGATCCGCAACGTGGGCGCGGATTGCACTCTGGCAAAGCTTCCCGCAGTTGCACTGCTCGACACGCGCGGACGTATTCTTCCGGCCGTCAGGCAGAGCCCTGTCGGCATGCATCCTGGCCCGGTGATGATCCCGGTCCGCCTTGCCGCGGGCCAGCATGCCACCATGGATCTGCGCTGGACGTCGGGGCCGGTCTATCCCGCCAATCGCAAAGTGATTACGGCCACCGTCGCCGTGCGGATCGGCCAGGCGCTGGTGCGATCGCCGCTAAAGGCTGTTTTGTTCGGTCCTGCCGGCAAGCCCGTCACGTATCAACAGACACCCTTGCAGATCGCCGATATGTGACGAATGTCTTACGCGAAAATGGGGACCAAATTGATTGGATAAGTAAGCCTATTTTTTAATGAAACGCTTTGTGGAAAATTTCACGACACAATAGAAAATTTTACCTGGTCAAAACATTCATTCAATATTTTGTCCATAAATCTAAAAAGATCACATGCAGTCATAAAGGAAGATCATTTTGTTAAAATATTTGAAATTTTGTACGCTTTACTATCAAGCGTTGCTTGAAATACAGGAAGCGGTACATTTCTCGTCGCGATCGCATCTGTGATAAATTTTCTATCGTCATCCGATGTTTTCAGGCCGAACGTAATCGACTTTAAATAAATGGGATCAAAATGCCTTGGTCCCGGATTCACTCGATATTCAACCATTCTCACCTCTTCCTCATAGGCCCAGTCAGAAGACTTAGTTAGGATCGCCTTCCTTATTTCGGCGTCCCCAGCAAGGAAAGCAGTCGGGTCAACTAGCGGCCGCGTGTCGACGTATTTGACTCTCAGACCGCAGAAATTGATATCGCTCTTGGGTTCTTCAAACTCGATCATAACGCCTGCGTGTGCATCGGCGTAATGCGCCCACATTAGCGGTTGATTCTTGACTAACGAGAAGCATGTTACAGGCGAATGAGATAAGGTCTCAACAAATGATGCCTCTAAATTTTTGATGAAGGCAGGCTTAGAATTGGTTTTACGTGTGATCGCCGCACGTCGTTGACCGCGGGGGATCACTAATGTCGAACGTTTGTGAGCATCTTTCATCCACTCTTTGAAAGCCGCATCGCTGATATTCGTATCGAATTGGGGAACGCAATCGAACGGGTCATTAAAAGCGGCAGGACTCTGCCATCTCATGCTGTTGCTGAGTATGATATCAACCACGTTCTGGCGACCATATGGCCCGCTGAGCGACCGATATTTATAGAGCATGCGTTTTGCGGTCATAGATCCGCTCAAGTCATTGTTTAATTTGAGTTTGGCCTTGTTCACTAAGCTAAGCTGCCTTTGAGTGTCGCAGCAAGCCACGCCCGAAGATTGCTACCGTCTGTTTAGCTCCAATCAAAATCACCGTGACAGGGGCGAAAGCCCCTAAGCCCAACGGATATCATGGGTTATTGCAACTGCCTCGATATTTGAAAGAAGACGCCATGAGCGAAGCGCGAACCTTTCCGATGAAACAAGGTGACCTTGATTGGTTGTGCAGCATCTATGCGGCGGTCAATCTCCGGCATTTGCGCGATACCAGTTTCAGCGTTAGTGCCGCTGATGAGCTGTTTAAATATCTTGTCAAAACGCAACTTCCTAGGCGGAAATGGAACATTGGCAGATATGTTGCTGAGGGCGTCGACCCGAATGCGGACATTGTGGAATTGTTTCAAGCCGCAGGATTTTCAAATGTTGAACCCATTGATCCCCGCGCTGAGACTTTTGCGGCGGAGTGCAACCAGTCGTCAGGACTTCTGATTTATGTCGTAGAGATAACAAGCGATAGAGGTCGTTTCTCGCACTACACCATAGCAAACCGCGTAACGCAGAGCGGAGATATAGCGCTTTATGACAGCTGGAAATTTGACCGATTAGTGCGAGTTGACGACGAGTTGAAGGCAGGAGATCTCGATGTTATGATCTGGAAGGCATGGCGAATAGGCTCCCCAGCAAACGGGCGATAGCTTTTCCGAGATATGGGCCGTGTGCTGATAACCCTAAACCCATGTAAGTATGACCAGTTCCGACGCCTCGATGGTCAAATCCGGGGGCAGGCTATCTATTTTTAATAAATATCCGTATTATTCCGCTTACATCCGACCTTGCGCAGCGCCAGCGCTCAAACGAGCTACACTTCTTGGCCCGCCGAGTTCAAGATAAATAGGTATACTGTAAGCCGAATTTGTCAGAGCTCATCGGATTTTTCACGGTAACCATTGCGCTTTCGTCTAAGGCCGTCCTTTATAAGCCACCTCAGGAAAAATTGAACCTAATACGCGTCGTCTTTTTTTTGGTAAATACTTTAACATTCTAAATTCTACAATAAGATCTGCGAGATCTTTGGAGTGCGTTGAGGTGGCATTGAATGCCAAAAGGCCGATTTCGAAACTAGTCAGCTGAGATCTAAGTATATTTCCATAATAGGCTTTCTGATCAGACGAAAGTAAAAGGTCATGTTTTATATTATTCAAAATTGTGTAGATTATTCTATAATAAGGTGCGAAACACCATTCAAATCTATTATGAACTTAGTTGTCATATTGAGTGGAAACGTTGTTTTTTTTAATTTTCCCGCCGGCGCTGTTTGTAAATACCCAAAGTAGTACTTCTTGATAAGCGAGTTCAATCGCTTCGTGACCATTACGAATTTCTGAATCAGAATATTTCGGTCTTTTTTGTTCAAATTTTTTGGTCTGTTTATATTTTAAGTTTCCTCTCAATTTATGCATAAGGTCGATCAGGCGGAAGAAATTCTCCTCAAAGCGCGACACGTGCTGGTCGACGTTTTGACGCTCCAGCGAGCGGTACTGCAAGTTTAATGTGATTGCGACTGCGCCGAAGCCTAGCGCGCCCACAAGGGCATTGAAGCCACCGAAGGACTCGCCCCAGGCACCCGCCGACGCGGTTCCGGCCGGGACGGTAGTCCCACCAACATCGGCGGCGCCTGCCCATATTGCCGCTAAAGAGGAAGTGGCCGACCAGAACATCCATGCGAGGAACGCTACGGCCGACATGATCACAATTTGAACTGGAGAGCCAGGTTTGAGACCTTCGACCATTAAATTTTTCGCTGTTTGGTCAGTCAAATCATTTGTCATATGTTTTTTGCCCGCATTTCCAAAGATTTTGCGAGTTTATTTTAGTCGCTGCCATAAATTCACACAATAGCAACGGAGTTGCCGCGACGGGTGCGATAACCTCTTAATCCGAGGAGAATTGGGTGCAATCGCAACTATCACAAAATTTCCACCTGGATCCAACGTCGCAGCGGTTCTAGCAATCTCACGCCTTGCTCCTGGCGTTTTGCGCGCGGCACATCGCATGTACCGCACTTTCGTTTTGCCGCGCGAAGGACGGCGGTTGCCGTCGTGATCGCATCAGGTGCGATCACCGCGTAGATGACCAGACACCAGAGCATGTCGGACAGGAACTGGTCGCTGTAATGGCGGACCAGATGTCTGGTATGCGACTGGTGACGAAAACCAGCGTGAAGCCATAGCTGCGGATCATCCAGTCGCGGTGCAGCACCATCTGGCGCATGCGTGTGCACGCCCAGGGCACAAGGGCGCATGCCAGCCAAAGGCGGCCTTGGACTGCCTGCTGGACATGGATGGCAGTCGGTTCGAGCCGTGGACCATCAGCAAGGACCGGAACACGAGTACCCGGAACGCGTGGGGGTCGGACGGGGAAAACCAGAACAGGTCGTCGACCCAGTGTACTGCGAGGAAAGACTGGGCGATCAATGTGAAAAATGTATTCTTGAACCAATTGTGCGAAAGACCCGGTGTAAGTCGCCCCCGACTGCCCCATCAGTTTCCGGCGAATACGCTATTTCTAGCTGTAACGCGAGTCGCGGGACTGCGTAAGGCGTCGTGCCCGCGGCGCTTTGGGCGTGGACGTCCTACTTCATCATATCCTCGACCCACGGCAATTGCTGGTACAGCGGCACCAGGCAGTCGGTCAGGGTTTCGCGGGCCATTTGGGCGGTGTGTTCGGCCAGGTTGCCGAGTTCGGCGCTGCGGCCGACGACCTGGACGCGGCGGGAGAAGCGGCCGCGGGTCAGGGGTTCGATGCGGAGTTGGTCGACCAGGGCGGGCATGGCGGCCAGGCACAGGACCGAGGTTATGCTCCAGCCGATGCCGAGCGCGACCGAGGTTAGTTGCTGGTGCATGATGTCGACTTCGACCACGTTGGGCAGGCGCAGCTTCATGCGCGTCATCTGGCTTTCGATGCGTTGGCCCATGCCGTGGTCGAGCGAATAGCGGATGAAGGGGAGGCGGGTGGCGGCTTCGGCGGGGTCGCTGCTGCCGTTGTAATCGCGGGGGAAGATTATCACGAACGGGTCATCGATAACGTCGTGGTGTTCGATGCCGGGGTGTTTTTCCAGGGTGTTGCTGCCGGTGATCAGCATGTCGACGCGGCGCGCGAGGAAATCCTGTTGCTGGACCAGCGAGATGCCCGAGCGGCAGCGCCAGCGGCCGACGCGCATGCCGAACCGGCGCAGCAGCGGCGCGGTCAGCAGGGTGGCGAAGGTTTCGGACATGGCGATCGTGATCTGGTCGACGGGCAGGTTGGCGCCTTCGCGCACTTCGTCGATCACGGTGCGCGCGGTGGTCAGCAATTGGCGGGCGCGTTCGTATAGCGCGCGGCCGGCCGGGGTCAGGCCGAGCGGGCGTAGCGAGCGGTCGAACAGCGGGGTGCCGATGCCGGCCTCCAGCCGGGTGATCGTCTGCGACACGGCCGACTGGGTGATGCGCAATTGCGTCGCGCTGGCGGTCATGCCGCCGAGTTCGACGGTGACCACGAAAACTTCCAGTGCGTGAAGATCGAATTCCGAAGGCAAGCGCAACATTTCCGCACCCCAACTGACAGCTCAAATCATGCTTCCTTAAGCTATATATCATTCCTTCTTATCCAATGCCAAGGCATTTCCTGTTGGGGGCGGTTCAGAATAGGACGGCGCCTGCAACGCCTGGAGCCAGACCCGATATGACCGACAAACCCGATTTCGTGCTGCTGGTTTCGTGCCAGGATCGCAAAGGCATTGTTGCGGCGATTGCCGGGTCGATCGCGGCGCAGGATTGCAACATCGTCACCAATGCGCAGTTTGGCGATGCGGACAGCGGGCGGTTTTTCATGCGGATCGCGTTCAAGGGGCCGGAAGGGCTGACGCGCGAGAAATTTGGCGAGGCATTTCTGTCGGTTGCGACGGCGTACAATCTCGATTGGCAGGTGCACGACCTGCGCGTGAAATTGCGCGCGATGATCATGGTCAGCAAAGGCGGGCATTGCCTCAACGATCTGCTGTATCGCACCGCGACGCGCTATCTGCCGATCGAGGTGACCAGCGTGGTGTCGAACCACACGACCTGGCAGCGCCGCGTAGAACACGAAGGCATTCCGTTTTATTACATGCCGATCACGCCCGAAAACAAGGCGGAACAAGAAGCCGCGATGATGGCGATGATCGACGAGCAGCGCGTCGACCTGATCATCCTGGCGCGCTATATGCAGGTCCTGTCCGATGCGACGTGTCGCAAGCTGGAAGGGCGCGTGATCAATATCCACCATTCCTCGCTGCCGGCGTTCAAGGGCGCGATGCCGTATCATCGCGCGTGGGAGCGCGGGGTGAAGCTGGTCGGCGCGACCGGGCATTATGTGACCGCGGACCTCGACGAAGGGCCGATCATCGCGCAGGATGTGTCGACGGTCGATCACGCGGACACGATTGAAGAGATGATTGCGCAAGGGCAGGAAACCGAGAGCCGCGTACTGACCCGCGCGGTCAAGGCGCATTGCGAGCATCGCGTGATGTTGAATGGCAGCCGGACGGTGGTGTTCAAATGAGCCCGGTTCACCCAAACGAGGCGCGGATGTATGGCGATCTTGGGTCGCTCGGGATTTCGTGGACTGCGCTCGAACACGAGGCGGTGTTTACCGTCGAGGAAAGCGAGGCGATCCACGCTGCTTTGCCCGGTGCGCACACCAACAACCTGTTTCTGAAAGATGCGGGCGGGACGTTTTTCCTCGTCACCGTCGATCATGCGACGCGGGTCGATCTGAAGGCGTTGGCGCCGGTGATCGGCGCGAAGAAATTGAGCTTTGGCAAAGCCGAGGACATGGTTGCGCTGATCGGGGTGACGCCGGGTTCGGTTACGCCTTTGGCTGCGATCAACGATGGCGATGGTAAAGTGCGCATTGTGCTCGATGCGGCGTTGGCCGGGGCCGATGCGGTGCATGTGCATCCGCTGCGCAATACCGGGACGATCGGGTTGAGCGGTGCTGACCTTATTCACGCGCTGACGTATTGGGGCCATGCGCCGCTGGTCGTCGCGATTCCCGAACGCGCCTGAGAGGTATACCCCCATGATTTCTGGCGTTTTCGATCTTTTCAAACTGGGCATTGGTCCATCGAGCTCGCACACTGTCGGACCGATGGTTGCGGCGCGGCGGTTTGGCGAGCGGCTGCAGGAGCGCGGGCTGATCGATGCGGTCGCGCATCTCGAGGTTGCGCTGTATGGCTCGCTGGCACTGACCGGCAAGGGCCATGCGACCGATAGCGCGGTGATCCTGGGGCTGGCGGGCGAAGTGCCGGCGACGGTCGATCCCGACCAGGTGCCGGTGATCGTGATGGGCGTGCGCGATACCGGGCGGATCATGTTGATGGGCACGCACGATGTCGCATTTGCGCCGGCGACCGACATCCATTTCTATCAGCGCGAGCGCAAACCGTTTCACAGCAATGCGATGGCGGTGATCGCGCATGATGCCGATGGCGCGGTGATCGACGAGCGGTTTTATTATTCGATCGGTGGCGGTTTCGTGCTCGATGAGGACGAGGCGCTGGGCAATATGCGCGATGGCGACCTGGGGCCCGTGTTGCCTTATGAATTCGTATCGGGCGATGAATTGCTGGAGATCGGCAAGCGCGAAAATATCAGCTTTGCCGATATCATGCTGGCCAACGAACTGGCGCGCGCGCCACTGGCCGAAGTTAACGCCGGGCTCGACAAGATTGCTGCGGCGATGTCGGCATGCATCGATCGCGGGTGCCGCAATGAAGGCGTCTTGCCGGGCGGGCTGAAAGTCCAGCGCCGCGCGGCGTCGCTGGCGCGCGGGTTGGCGGTGCAGCAGCAGACGACGCTGGGCGATCCGTTGGCGGTGCTCGACTGGATCAATATCTGGGCGATGGCGGTCAACGAGGAAAACGCGGCGGGTGGCTCGGTCGTTACCGCGCCGACCAATGGCGCGGCGGGGATCATTCCGGCGGTGCTGCGCTATTATCTGCGGTGTTATCGCGGTACGCGGGAGGATACGCGCACGTTCCTGCTGACTGCGGCGGCAATCGGTGCGCTCTACAAACGCAATGCCTCGATTTCGGGCGCTGAAGTGGGTTGCCAGGGCGAAGTCGGCGTGGCGTGTTCGATGGCGGCGGGCGCGCTGACGGCGGTGCTGGGCGGCAATATCGGCCAGGTCGAAAACGCGGCGGAAATCGCGATGGAGCATAACCTGGGGCTGACGTGCGATCCGGTCGGCGGGCTGGTGCAGATTCCGTGTATCGAACGCAATGCGATGGGCGCGGTCAAGGCGATCGACGCCTCGCGCCTCGCGATGCTGGGCGATGGTACGCATATGGTGAGCCTGGACAAAGTCATCGAAACGATGCGCCAGACCGGGCACGACATGCGTGACAAATACAAGGAAACGTCGCAAGGCGGCCTCGCTGTCAATGTGGTTGAGTGCTGAGAAGGATTGATCTGATGAAAGCGCTGGTTACCGTAAAACGTGTGATCGATTACAACGTGAAGCCCCGCGTGAAAGCGGACGGCACGGGTGTCGATCTTGCGAACGTAAAAATGAGCATGAACCCGTTCGACGAAATCGCGGTCGAGGAAGCTTTGCGGCTTCGCGAAAAGGGCGTGGTGACCGAGGTTGTGGTCGTGTCCGTTGGACCTGCGAAAGCCGCCGAAACGCTGCGCACGGCGCTGGCGATGGGCGCGGACCGGGCAATTCTGGTGTCGACCGATGACATTGTCGAGCCGCTCGCGGTGGCCAAGATCGTCAAGGCGATTGCCGATGAGGAAGCCCCCGGCTTGATCATCACCGGCAAGCAGGCGATCGATGACGACAGCAACCAGACGGGGCAGATGATTGCTGCGCTGCTGGGTCGTGGTCAGGGTACGTTTGCCAACGAAATCAGCGTCGAGGGCGACTCGGTGACAGTAAAGCGCGAAGTCGATGGCGGCCTGGAAACGGTCAAGCTGGCGCTGCCGGCGGTGATCACGGCCGATCTGCGGTTGAACGAACCGCGTTATGCGTCGCTGCCGAACATCATGAAGGCCAAGTCGAAGCCGCTCGCGACCAAGACGCCGGCCGATTACGGCGTGGACACGATGCCGCGTCTGAAAACGCTGAAAGTCGGCGAACCGCCGGTGCGCCAGGCGGGGATCAAGGTCGCCGACGTCGACGCGCTGGTTGCCAAGCTCAAGGAAATGGGAGTCGCCTGACATGACCAAGGTTCTGGTTTGGGTCGAACATGATGGTTCGGCGGTGAAGGATGCGACGTTGTCGGCGGTGACTGCTGCGGCGCAACTGGGCGATGTGATCGCGTTGGTTGTCGGGTCGGGCGTTGGTGGCGTTGCCACTGCTGCGGGGCAGATCGCTGGTGTGAGCAAAGTGCTGGTCGCGGATGATGCGATTTATGCCAATGCTTTGGCGGAAAACGTTGCGCCACTGGTTGCTGGGCTGCTGGGCGAATATGACGCGTTTGTGGCGCCTGCTACGACGACGGGCAAGAACGTTGCGCCGCGCGTTGCTGCGCTGGTTGATGTTGCGCAAGTTTCGGACATTCTGTCGGTCGAAGGGCCCAAGACGTTCACGCGGCCGATTTATGCGGGCAACGCAATTGCTACGGTTGAATCGACTGATGCAAAGCTGGTGATCACTGTGCGTGGTACTGCGTTTGCCAAGGCCGAAGCGACTGGTGGTAGTGCCGCTGTTGAGCCGGTTGCTGCGGGTACGGACGCTGGTTTGTCGACGTATGTTGGTGCGGAAATCGCGAAGTTGGAACGGCCTGAGTTGACCAGTGCGAAGATCATCGTTTCGGGCGGGCGTGCGTTGAAGGACGCTGATACGTTTGCTTCGACGATTACGCCGCTGGCGGACAAGCTGGGGGCGGCGATTGGTGCCAGCCGGGCTGCGGTCGATGCTGGGTATGTGCCTAACGATTATCAGGTCGGTCAGACGGGTAAGATCGTTGCGCCGGAGATCTACATTGCTGTGGGTATTTCGGGTGCGATCCAGCATCTGGCGGGTATGAAGGACAGCAAGACGATCATCGCGATCAACAAGGATGAAGACGCGCCGATTTTCCAGGTCGCTGATCTGGGGTTGGTTGCGGATTTGTTTACTGCTGTGCCTGAACTGGTGGGCAAGCTCTAACTTACCGACCGGCACCACCCCTCCCCCTCGTCGTCCCGGGCTTGACCGGGGACCCCACTGCCTTCCGCGCGATGCGAGCGCAAACAAGCAAGTGGGGTCCCGGGTCAAGCCCGGGATGACGAGGGGTGGGGTGTGGGCGCTTGCGCGTGGGTCGCGTTATGAGGCTCCGCACCTAACAAGTGGGGTCCCGGGTCAAGCCCGGGACGACGAGCGGTGAGGTGGGGGCGTCCTCGCGCTTGTTGCGTCATGAGGCACCGCCCCTCCACCACGCTTCGCGCGGTCCCCCTCCCCCAAGGGGGAGGATTTAGGTTAGTTGCGCGAATGCGGCGGCTTCTTCCAGCGGGCGGCTTAGCCAGAAGCCCTGGCCCATTTCGCAGCCTAGGGCGGTCAGGGCGGATTGTTGTTCGGGGGTTTCGATGCCTTCGGCTACGACCATCAGGCCCAGATTGTTGGCCAGGTCGAGGATTGTGCGGACGATTTTCAGGCTTTTGGGCTGGTCCATGACTGCGACGAAGGCGCGGTCGATCTTGATCATGTCGAACGGCAGCGAGTGCAGGTACGACAGCGACGAATAGCCGGTGCCGAAATCATCGAGCACGACGCGCACGCCGATGTCGCGGCATTTTTCGAGCACGCGCCGGGTGCGATCGGCATCGAGCACCGCGACGCCTTCGGTTACTTCCAGTTTCAGGCAATGCGCCGGCACGCCGGTTTCCATCACGACGCTGCGCAGGTAGCGCAGGAAATCGGGTTGCAGGAATTGCTGCGGCGCGATGTTGACCGACACGAACGGTGGGTCGAGACAGTCCGAGCCCATTTGCGCGTGCAGCCGGGCGATTGCGTGGCATGCCTCTCGCAGGACCCAGTCGCCGATGAACACGATCAGCCCGGTTCCTTCGGCGGTCGGGATGAAATCGCCCGGCGGGACCAGGCCGCGTTGCGGGTGTTGCCAGCGGACGAGTGCTTCGAAGCCCTTGATCGCGCCGGTCTGCAGATCCACAATCGACTGATAATGCAGCACGAACTGGTTTTCGGTAATCGCGCCGCGCAAGTCGCGTTCCAGCGCCATGCGTTGGCGCACCACGGTGCCCATCGTTTCGGTAAACGTGACCGTTTTTGCGCGGCCGGCGCCTTTGGCTTCGTACATCGCCAGGTCGGCGTCGCGCTGGACCGCGTCGTAATCGCCATAGCTCAGGTTGCTTTGCGCGATCCCGATCGAGGCGCCGATCGACACTTCGTCGCGGCCGATCGAAAACGGCAGCGCCAGTTCGGCCTGCAGCGCGTCGGCCACGCGGTGCGGCAGGTTTTCGTCGGTGACGTTTTCCAGCAGGACGACGAATTCGTCGCCGCCGGTGCGCGCCAGGGTTGCGCGGGTGCGCCGGGCGCGGTCCGGATTGGCATAGCGGTCGCCGCCCAGCACGCGGCTGACGCTTTCGCCGCCGACGGTTTCGTCGATCGCATCGCGCAGCCGCGCCGCGGTCGCGACGAGCAGCCAGTCGCCGGCGTCGTGGCCCAATTTGTCGTTGACCGCCTTGAACCCGTCGAGATCGATCACCAGCACCGCCAGGCCGCAGCGATCGGGGCCGAGCCGCGCAAATGCGCTGCTCGCGCGATCGAGCAGCAAGACGCGGTTCGGCAGGGTCGTCAGCGGGTCCTGCTGGGCATCGCGTAGCAGCGTTTCGCGCGCGGTTTCGCGTTCGGCGACGCGGCCCAGTTGAATGCCGATCTGGGCCAGGATCTCGATCAGCGGCTCGCTGGCCTCAACCGCCTTGCGCGAGAAGAATTCGCAGATCGCCACGACTTCGCCGCGGGCCATGACCGGAAACGCGCATCCCGCGACGATGTGGCAGGCGATCGCGATATCGCGGCGGGCGAAATTTTCATCGGCGCGCACGTCCGGGATCCAGTGTGCCTGCGGATTGGCCAGCACGCGCCCGGGCAGGCCGACCCCGCGCGGGAACGTCGTCGTGCGCGAGACCTGGATAAACGGCATCAGGTGCGCCGGGTTGGCGACATGCCAGCAATCGCACGGCACCGCTTCCGACATCGAAAACACCAGGAAGGCATTGGCGAAATCCCAGCCCATTTCCGCGCAGATTTCGGCCTGGGCAAAGGCGATCGCGTCGGTCAGCGTATCGCTGTCGTTGGCGCGGTCGGTAATCCGCTGCAACAGGGCGAGCGACCGTTTGCTTTCATACAGCGCGCGCAGGCCCGCCTCGGCGATGGCCTCGGCCGCCTGGCGCGCCTGGCGTTCGCGGGCGAGCTGGCGCTCCAGTTGATCGAGCCGGGCATGCAGCGGGTTGGGCAGGTCGATCGGGGCGGATTTCATGTCGGCCACCGCACCGCGATCTGGCACAACGGGCGCGCGTCGAGCATGCAGGTCAGGTGCTCGATTGTCACCGCTTCGCCGAAATGATCGGACGCGCCTTCGACAAAGCCTTCGACCAGCGGGCACAGCCGGCGCGGTGATTGGTAGGCGATGAGCAGTGCGCCGTCGGACCGGTTAGTGAAGTGGAAATGCGGGCAGATCGCGTCCGAATAGAGCTTGCGCACTTCGGGGTGGATGATTGCGTTGACGCTGCCCACGAAATTGCGCGCGGTGGCGTGATTTGCGAACAGGTGGGGGAAGCGCACGGCGAGCAGCGGCATCGCGCTGCGCCCGAACCAGCGCAGGACCTGGGCCGGCGTCATGCCGAGCGCCGCCGCGCTGGTTTCGACAATGCGCAGCAATTCGGCGTCGGGGTATGATCCGAGCGAGGTATAGGCGCCGTCGACGCCGGCCGCATCGATCAGGTCGGCCCAGGCGGCGGGGCCATGGGCCGCGCCGATGACCTCTTCCAGCAAGTTGAAAATGATACCCTTCATCGGGTTACGGCGTCCTTTTGCCCGGAGTCGGGCATGCTGGCGTGATGCCTGCAACATGGTCGAAACCGGCTTAACGCGGTGGGGCGCATAACTGCGGAGCGGCCGGGGGAAATGCTTTAACCCTGCCGTGACGAGCCGCGCCGGCCCTTTACAAGTCGTGCGCGGCGCGCAAGGCAGGATCTGCACGCAAGTCGGTGCGATGGAGACGGTGATGGCTAGCAAGACTGCGGGAATTCCGGTGACCACCGCGCTGTTTCAGGACCATGCGCTGGGCCGCAACCTGATCGTCTGGGTGGGGCTGGCGCTGGTGATCGCGGGGCTGGTGGCTGCGGGAGTGTCCGGGCATATCGCGTGGGTGTTGCTGGCCGTGGTCGGGGTTGCGCTGCTGGCGCTTGTCGTGATCGACCTCACGCAGACTTCGCATAGTTTGCGCCGCAATTTCCCCGGTTCGGCGCGGTTGCGCTGGTTGTTCGAAAGCCTGCGGCCGTTTTCGCGGTCTTACCTGGTCGATGGCGATCTCGATGGCCGGCCGTTCAGCCACGAAGAGCGCGACCTGGTCTATGCTCGCGCGCATGGCACTGTCGATGCGCATCCGTTCGGCACCGAGCTGGACGTCTATTCGCACGAATACGAGTGGCTGGCGCATTCGATGCAGCCCAATCCGGTTGCCGATCCCGCGATGCGCGTGATGGTCGGGTCGAGCCAGTGCGCGGTGCCTTATTCGGCGTCGCGGCTGAATGTGTCGGCGATGAGTTTTGGCGCGCTGGGTGGGCGCGCGATCGAGGCGCTGAACCGCGGGGCCAAGCTGGCGGCGTGTTATCACGACACCGGCGAGGGATCGATGTCGCCGTATCACCTGAAGCATGGCGGCGATATCGTGTGGCAGGTCGCGTCGGGCTATTTCGGATGCCGCGACAGCCATGGGCAGTTCGACCCGGGGATGTTTGCCGAACATGCGGCGCACCCTTCCGTCAAGATGATCGAAATCAAGCTGAGCCAAGGCGCCAAGCCTGGCCATGGCGGCGTGTTGCCGGCGGCCAAAGTCACACCCGAAATCGCCGAGACGCGCGGTGTGCCGCTGGGCATCGACTGCGTCTCGCCATCGCGGCACAGCGCATTCTCGACGCCGGTCGAGCTGATGGAATTTGCCGCCAAGCTGCGTGATCTGTCGGGCGGCAAGCCGGTCGGTCTGAAGCTGTGCGTCGGGTTGCCGCACGAAGTGTTTGCGCTGGCCAAGGCGATGTTGGCCACTGGGGTTCGGCTCGATTTCATCGTTATCGATGGCGGCGAGGGCGGGACCGGCGCCGCGCCGAAGGAACTGTCCGATCGCGTCGGTATGCCGCTGCGCGAAGGCCTGATGATCGCACGCAATGCCCTCGTCGGCGCGGGGCTGAAAAGCGAAGTGCGCCTGGCCGCGGCGGGCAAAGTGACATCGGGTGCCGACATTGCGATCAACGCTGCGCTGGGCGCCGATTGGTGCAATGCGGCGCGCGCGTTCATGTTTTCGATCGGGTGCATTCAATCGCTTAAGTGCCACACCGGGCTGTGCCCGACTGGCATCGCCACCCAGTCGGCAGCGCGGCAGCGCGGGCTGGTGGTTGATGAAAAGGGCGAACGCGTTGCGCGGTTTCACAATGCGACAATGCGCGCGTTGCATGAGATCATTGTCGCGACGGGGCTTGATAGCCCGTCGGATCTGCGGCCTTCGCATTTGCGCCAGCGCGTCAACTCGGCGGAAATGCGCCAGTTGGATGAGATTTACGCGTTTGCGCAGGTGGGCGAATTGATCGCTGGTAGTCCTGATCCGACTTTGGCGCGGTGGTGGAATGCGGCTAGTGCGGATACGTTCCGGCGGGTTGATGGGGATCGTCTGAGCCCGCATTGATTTGAGGCGCCTGGTGTGTTTTGGCGCTGATTTTGCGACATGACCTGATCCAGGAAACCCCTGATCCTGCAACATCCGCCTACCCAACAAGGTTCGCTCATCCTGAGCCCGTCGAAGGATGCGCGCTGACGGTATGTCTCACACTACCTCCTAACCCCATGGGGCAAGGTCGCGCGAATCCTTCGACAGGCTCAGGATGAGCGGGGTGGTTTGGATGGGATAGGTTAAGCGGGAGGCATTCAGCGGGTCGGGTCGCTGGTTCGGGACCCCCAGCAACCCCGGCAACCCCGGCAACCCTACCCTCCCGTCACCCCCAACACCGCCAACGTCAGCGCCTCGATCCCGGTGTGGATCGCGATCGTATGGTCGGGGGCGAAGAATGGCGAGTGGTTGGTTGGCAGGGGTTTGCCTTCGGCTTTGTAGCGGTCGATCGTGGCCTGGGTGTAGCCGCCGATCGAGATGTAGACCGAGTGGGTCATGCCGGCGTTGACGAGTTCGGAGTAATCCTCGCTGGCGGTCCAGCCGGGGGCGGCGACGGGCACCAGGGTGACTTTGTCTGCGCCGAGGCCAGCTTTCAGCCGCGCGGCGAGATCGGCGGCGAGGGCGGGGTCGTTGACGACCGGGCTGGCGGTGAAGGTGTGGTGGATTTCGGGGGCGGGGGCGCGGGACATTTCGGCTTCGGCGCGGGCGGTGCGTTCGACGCCTTCGTTGATGATCTTGCGCACGTCTGGGTCGTAGGAGCGCAGGGTCAGTTGCAGGTCGGCGTGGTCGGAAATGATGTTTGATACCGCGCCTGCGTGGAATGCGCCGACGGTGACGACGCCGAATTTCCAAGGGTCTTTTTCGCGCGCGATCACGCTTTGGACATCGGTGACGAAGTGCGCGCCTTCGACGATCGGGTCGATGCTGCGATCGGGCATCGAGCCGTGTGCGCCCACGCCGATGAAGCGGATGTTGATCGTATCGACTGCCGAGGTTGTCGGGCCCTGCTTGACGTGGACGGTTCCGGCCAGGCCGGCGTCGACATGCGCGGCAAAGCCGTAATCGGGTTTCGGGAACTTTGTGAACAGGCCGTCGGTGAGCATGGCCTTTGCGCCCGAGACCATTTCTTCGGCCGGTTGCGCGATGAACACGAGCGTGCCGTGCCAGCGGTCTTTCATGCTCAGCAGGGCTTCGGCGGTGCCGATCCACCAGGCCATGTGGTTGTCATGGCCGCAGGCGTGGGTGACGAAAGTCTGCGTGCCGTCTTCGGTGGTCTGCTGCGCGCGGCTGGCATAGGCGAGCCCGGTTTTCTCCTCGAGCGGCAGGGCGTCGATCTCCGTGCGGATCAGCACGACCGGGCCATCGCCGTTTTTCAACACGGCAACGACGCCGGTGCGCCCGACATGCTCGGTCACGGTAAAGCCCAGTTTGCGCATGCGCCCGGCGAGCAGCGCGGCGGTGCGGTTTTCCTGGAAGCCCAGCTCGGGATGGCTGTGCAGGTCGATATACAGCGCGTCGAGATCCGCCCAGTTGCGGTCGATCACCGCATCGATCGCGGTCTTTTGCGCCGCAGGATCGGCGGCATGCGCCACCAGCGGAAAGAGCATTGGAATCAGCGCGGTGGCAGCCAGCAGCAGGCTCTTGGGCATCGGGCAACCTTTTCGCGAGGGATATCTACGGAAAGGTAGCGTGCCGGGCGGGGCGTCCGGCGTCAACCAGGGCGATGGCGCGTTCCGAAAAGGGCAGGGAAATCATCGCGTCGGCAGCGCGCGACATTGGCTCAAGCGGTTGGTTGCAACCAATATGATGTCAATTTGCACCTGGTGTAACAATTCTGCAACAGCGTCCAAACCCGCGGAAAACTCATGTTCTAACAGGAAAGCCCGATAGCCCGAGCCGTCTATACGCCGTTACGCGCATATCCGGGTACCCCGCGTGACGACTAGCGACAAACTCATGATCCGAAAGAGTCCGGGGGACCACGGATTTGGTTTGGCCGCACCAAACCCACAGATTGATCAAAAAGAACAATGAGGGACACTGCATGAAGAAATTTCTGATCAGCACGTCGGTACTCGCACTGGTGGCGCCGTTCGCCGCACATGCGCAAACTGCTCCGGCACCTGTCGCCGAAACACCAGTCGCATCCGACATCATTGTTACCGGTACGCGCCAGACCGGCACGCATGCTGCCGACAGCGCCGCCCCGATCGAAATCGTCGGCGCCGCAGCCATTCAGAGCGTTGGCCAGACCGACTTGAACTCGGTCCTCGCACAGACCCTGCCTTCGCTGAACATCTCTTCACTCGGTGCAGACACCGCCAACCTCACGCTGTCTGTCGCGCTGCGCGGTTTGAGCCCGAACGACACGCTGGTCCTGGTGAACGGCCATCGTCGCCACGGCACAGCAAACCTGGCGGTCGATGGTGGTAGCCCCTATTCCGGCGGGGCCGCCCCCGATCTCAGCTTCATTCCGACCGCTGCCATCTCGCGCATCGAAGTCCTGCAGGACGGCGCTGCCGCGCAGTATGGTTCGGATGCGATCGCGGGCGTGATCAACATCATCCTGAAAGACGCCGATCACGGCGGATCGGCCAATGTGACCGCCGGCCAGTACTACAAGGGCGATGGCAAGACCATTTCGGCCTCATTCAACAACGGTTTCAAATTGGGTGATCGCGGGTTTGTCAACCTGACAGCGGAATATCGCTTCCATAACTTCAGCCAGCGCGGCGATTGCGACGAGCGGTATTACGATTCAAGCTGTCATGAGCTTTCGTCCAACTCTGCATTTCTCAATCAGGGTCTGGAAGGCGACAAGTTTTCGCCGCGCGTCAACACGATCGTCGGCGATGCGCGTTATACGGTCATCAACTTCATGGCCAACGCCGGCTATGACCTGACCGACGATATCAAAGCCTATGCCAACGCCAGCTATGGCAACCGCACCGGGAAATCGTTCGAAAACTATCGCGCCGATACGCGTATTTCGGGCAAGACCAGCACCGGCGAAACGGTCTATCCGTTCCCCAATGGCTTCAACCCGCTGGAAAGCATCCGCGAAGAAGATTTCTCGGGTACTGTCGGTTTGAAGGGCACGACCTCGGGCTGGAACTGGGATCTGTCGCAGACTTACGGTCGTGACAGCGTCGGGTTCTATACGCTCGATTCGGTTAACAGCGCCGACTATGTTGCCCAGCAGGCAGCAAGCGCGACGCTGGTCACGCCGCAGACCAATTTCTATGACGGCACGCTGGTCAACAGCGAATGGTCGACCGATCTGGGCATAACGAAGGATTTCGACGCAGGGATGGCCAAGCCGATCACCCTCGCGTTCGGCGGTCAGTATCGCTACGACCGTTATGGAATCCAGGCGGGTGAATCCGGTTCTTACTACGAAGGCGGTTCGTCGTCGTATGCCGGGTTCCAACCCAGCGACGCCAGCGTCAATGGTCGTCACGCCGTTGCCGGCTATGTCGATCTTGCGATCCAGCCGACCAACCCGTTCAAGATCGACATCGCAGCGCGCTATGAACATTATTCCGACTTCGGCAGTGTCTACACGGGCAAGGCCACGCTGCGTTACGACTTCAGCCCGCTGTTCGCGCTGCGTGGTACGGTATCGAACGGGTTCCGCGCGCCGACTTTGGCCGAAGAATACTATTCGTCGACCAACATCGCGCCGGCCTCGATCTTTGCCCAGCTACCTTCGGATTCGGCCGCAGCCCAGTCGCTCGGCTTTCCCAAGCTGAAGCCTGAACGGTCGAACAACTACTCGGTCGGCTTTGTCGCGCACCCTGCGCCGCGCATGCAGATCACGGTCGACGCGTATGAAATCATCTTGCGTGACCGCATCGTCGATTCGGGTAGCATCTACGGCTATTCGAGCGGTGAAGCCGCGAACGGTGGCGTCGTTTCGCAGACTGTGCTGAACTCGCTCGCTTCGCGCGGTGTCGTTCCGCAGGGCGGTCTGTCAACGCTGAGCGCGGAGGGGCTCAACCTGTTCGCCAACGGAGCGGGCACCCACACCAAGGGTATCGAGGCGACGGCAAATTATGCGAGCGACTTCGGTGATGCGGGCAAGATCAACTGGTCGCTGGCCTTGAACTACAACACGACCAAGATCACTTCGGTCGCCAATCTGCCGGAATCGGTGCAGAACGCCACGTTCGGTCAGGTCGCGCTGCTGACGCCGACCGCAATTTCGGCGCTGACCACGGCGACCCCGAAGGTCAAGACAATCCTGGGCGCGCTGTACACCAACGGCAAGTTCTCGCTGAACCTGCGCGAAACGATCTACGGCAGCGTTACGCTGCAGGAATCGGGCAACGGCGCGGCCTATCTCGGCGAACATATCGGCACATCGGCGATCACCGATCTCAACGTCAGCTACAAGCTGGCCAGTTGGGTTCGCCTCGATGCCGGCGCCAACAACCTGCTCAACAAGAAGGCGCCCACCGTGCCGGTGGTCAACGGCTTCAACATCGACGGTAGTGTCGTTCGCAATTCGCCGATCGCGATCACGCCGTGGGGCATCGATGGCGGCTATTACTACGCCAAGATCACGTTCAGCTGGTAAGTTGAACCAAGTCCTGTTCGCCGGCGCTTTGTGGCGCTGGCGAGCGATAAATCCGGGGCCGGGGCGCACATGCGTTCCGGCCTCGTTTTTTGTCCGACCATGGTGTCAAGAAACGGGTTCCCACTTTGTGCTGTGATGATCTAAGCCGCTGCCATGCCCGATCCAATTGAAAGCGCAGCCACCGCGCTGGCCACCGATCCCGCGCGCGCCGAGCGTGAGGCGCGCGCATTGTGCGCAAGAATGCCGGGTGATCCGCGTGTTTTGCTTATTGTCGCATCGGCGCAGCGTCGGCTCGGGCGCGCGGATGAGGCTTTGCCCGTCTTGCAGGATCTGGCGCAGCGCTGGCCCAATGCGATGCGCACGCGGTACGAACTGGGCCTGACCCTGGCCGCGCTCGATCGGCGGGACGACGGACTGGCGCAACTCGAACGCGCGGTCACGCTCGATCCGAAATTTCGCGACGGGTGGCAGGCGATTGCCGACCTGACCCGCGCCGGCGGCGATAGTGCGCGCGAACGTGTGGCCAATGCGCGGCTGGTGAGACTCGATCGCGGCGACGGCGTGGTGGGGCAGGCCGCCGAAGCACTGGCGCTGGGCGAGCCAGCGCGCGCCGAGGCGTTGTTGCTGCCGCACTGCCGCGCGCATTCCGGAGATGGCGAAGCGGTGCATCTGCTCGCGTTGTGCCGGATCGCGGTTTCGGCGTTCTACGATGCCGAATCCTTGTTGCGCCATGCGCTGGTGGTGAAGCCCGACCTGACGGCCGCGCGCTATGATCTGGCCAGCGTGTTGCATGCGCGGTCCGATGGCCAGGCCGCGCTGACCGAACTGACACCGCTGCTGCAGGCCGATCCGGACAATCCGGTTTATCTGAATATGCAGGCCTCATGCCTGATGCTGCTCGGCGATGAAGACCGGTCCGAAGGAATTACGGGCGCCCTGGCACGGCGGTTTCCCGACAATCCGCACAACCAGGTCAACCACGGCCGCGTGTTGCGCGTGTTGGGGCGCCGGGGCGAGGCGATTGCGGCGTACCGCCAGGCGCTTTCAGTCAAGCCGACGGCGGGCGACGCATGGTGGGCGCTGGCCAATCTGAAGCTGGGTACGCTCGATGGGCCCGATGGTGCGGCGATGCGCGCGGCGCTCGCCGGGCCGTTGGCCAATGAAGATCGACTGGCGATCGAATACGCGATGGGGCGCTGCGCCGAAGACGCGGGGCAATTCGGCGCATCATTTACGCATTATCAGGCCGGCGCGGCGCTGGCCCGCGCAGCCTTTACCTTCGATCCGATGGACCACACGCGCCGCGCCGTTGCCGCAGCGCATGTATATACACGCGCGTTTCTGGCGCAGCGCGAGGACTGGGGCGTGGACGACGCCGCGCCCATCTTCATCGTCGGGATGCCGCGGTCGGGCTCGACGCTGGTCGAACAGATCCTCAGTTGTCACCCGGCGGTCGAGGGCACGATGGAAATGCCCTATATCCCGCTGATCGCCGAGCAGGTCGCACGCGCTGGCGGGCCCCAGGCGCTGTCGCGCGAAGACGTGACGGCGCTCGGCGCACAGTATCTGCTCCGCGCGCAAGTCCATCGCCGTCAGGGTCGTGCGCATTTCATCGACAAGATGCCGGGCAATTTCCTGCACATCGGGCTGATCCGGCTGATCTTGCCCCACGCGCGGATCATCGACGTACGGCGCCATCCAATGGCGAGCTGTTTTTCGAATTTCAAACAACTGTTTTCCGGCGGTCAGGAATATTCATACGACCTCGGCGATCTGGCTGGCGCCTATCGCGCCTATCTTGGCGTGATCCGCCATTTCCGCGAGGTTGCGCCGGGCGCGGCGTACACGCTGATTTACGAAGATCTGGTCGACGATACCGAGGGCCAGGTGCGGCGTTTGCTCGACCATTGCGGTTTGCCGTTCGATCCGGCGACATTGCGGTTTTTCGAAAACGATCGCGCGGTGCGTACGGTCAGTTCGGAGCAGGTGCGGCAGCCGATCTATCGCAGCGGGCTGGATCAATGGCGTGCGTTTGAGGCACATCTGGCGCCTTTGGCGGTGGGGTTGGGGGATGCGTTGGAGGGTTGGCGGGGTTAGGGCCTCCGGCGGCAAAGGGCCAGCGGCCCTTTGAACCCGTTACTGTCTTGACCTGCGCGCTGACTATGCCTTTGCGCCCCGCCGCGCAGCGGCCGCCGGCTCCAAAACCACCTTCGTCATTCCGGACTTGATCCGGAATCCATCGTGCCTCCTGACGCGGTGCGAGCGGGGTCGCGCAAACGGCGCAGTTTTCCGTTCCACGATAGCCCGTCGCGCGAGGCCTGCTGGATCCCGGATCAAGTCCGGGATGACGTGGGGGTTATTGCGCGCATTTGTCTCCCGACGCAGCGGCGGGATGCTCCGTCGAATTGACACCTCAACGCGGACGGTAACGGGATGCAAGGGCCCTTGGCCCTTGCCCGCCGGAGGCACCTAAACCGCCCGCAGGACAATATACGGCGCGACCATTGCGCGCAGGGGCAGGCGCGCTTTCAGGTTGACCGCGAGCAGGACTGTGCCGCTGACTTTGCGTTGCACGAAGAGGGCTTCGGCGGGTGGGATGTGCCAGTTGGCGCGGTCGGCGGCGATGGGTGGGATTTCGGCGCGGATTTGTTCGACGAAGCTGCGGTCGGCGAAGTCGAAGTCGTCTGCGCGGGTGATCTGGGTCAGGATCACGCCGATGATCCGGTCGAGCGCTTCGCCGTGGTGTTCGAATTGGGCGGCTGAGACGAAGCCGACTTCGATCAGTGCCGTGCGTACTCCTGCAACGTCGCCGTTAAACGCTGCTGTCAGCAGTGCGCGGTAGCCGTTGGTGACTTCGGGGGCGACGGTGCGGGCGGCGCCGAAATCGAGTATGACCAGTTTTCCGGTTGCCTCTTGCCAGCGGAAATTGGCGAAATTGGGGTCGGTTTGCATGAAGCCGAATTCGAACAGTTCGCGCAGGACCAGGCCGAGCAGCGCCTGCATTGCGCGGTTGCGGACGTCTTCCGGGGTCTGGTCGAGCGTTTCGATCGGGGAGGCGGCGATGAAATCCATTGCCAGGACCTGGGTGCCGGTCAATTCCATCATCGGGCGCGGCACCAGGAAAGCTGGGTCATCGGCGAGCAGGTCAGCGTAGCGTGTCATCTGTGCGGCTTCGCGCAGGTAATCGGCCTCTTGATTCAATTGCCGTTTCGCTTCGATCAGCAGTGGTCCGATCGCGAGGCTGGCGGGGAGCAGGCCCGAGACTTTGAGCAGGGTTGCGACGTTGTCGACATCGGCGTCGATGCTGCGGGCGATGCCGGGGTATTGGACTTTGATCGCGAGCACGCGTCCGTCGGGCAGTTCGGCGCGGTGGACCTGGCCGATCGAGGCCGCCGCGACGGGGCGTGCATCGAACCGGCGAAACTGTTTGCGCCAGCCCGGGCCCCAGGACGCTGCCAGCACTTTTTCGAGCTGGGCCGGGGGCATGATCGAGCCGGCGTCGCGCAATCGTGCGAGGATCTGGGTCAATTCGGGCGGCAACATGTCGCCGGCATCGAGCGAGATCATCTGGCCGAGCTTCATCGCCGCGCCGCGTAGCCGCGACAACTGGTCGGTGACGCGCGCTGCATTGGCGGGCGTTAGCAGCAGGTCGGACATTTGCGGCCGTTCGCCGCGCGCCAGTTTGCGCGCGCCTTCGGCCACGACATTGCCCGCGACGCCCGCGGCGATCTGGCCAAATACGCCGAGCCGGGCAATCCGTCCTGCGGGAACTTTGCGCGCGTCGGTGGTCATTGCGATGTCTTTCCGGTGGTCAGTCCTGCCTGGTCGAGCAGGTGCGGTATCTTGCCGCGCAGCTTGAAATAGCCGCGCGTCGCATGGGGCCATGCTGCGACGTCCCACGCGCGCCAATGTTCGGCAAGCACAATCCCCGCTTCGGACAAGGCCGCGCGTGCCGCGTTCAGCGCATCGAGCCCCGGTCCGATCGCGATCCGCCCGGTCATGACCTGGGTCGCGCCGATGTCTGTCGCCAGCGCCGCGATCGCCGTGGGTTCGGTCACGCAATACCCCGTGACATTCCAATGCCTGGCAGCGCGGGCCAGCGCGTCATCGAGCGCGAGCCTGTCGGCGCGGGCGCCATGTCCGGCAGGATCGTCATGGCGATCGACGATCACGACCGCGCGGACGGGCAGTTGCGCCAGCGCTGGCTCGGTTTCGAGTGCGCAGTCGTCGGGCGTGATCCACACCAGCGTTGGCGCGTCGGGCGCGGGCGCGATCACGGCGCGCGGCAGTGCGGCGGGCGGGGGCGGGGGTTCGTCGGGAATGGCTGCGTGTGTCGCGAGCCCGGTCGGGTCGAACCGGCCGCGGGTCATCTGTGCGATCAGTTCGGGATCGGCGAGATAGGCCTTGCCCTGTGTGTGGAGCCCCGCGACCCAGCGCCAGGACAGCGTGTTCGACGCGGGGTCGGCATCGATCAGGCGCGCAAACATCGCGCGTGCGCCCAGTTCCCACGGCAGGCCGAGCGTGAATGTCCAGATCGAGGCGAATTGCATCCGCGCCCAGTTGTGCAGGTAACCTGTCTGGTCGAGCTCGGTCATCCAGTGGTCGAAACATGCGATGCCGGTCTCCCCGCGCAGCGCGGCTGTGTGGCGCGCAGCCAGCGCGTGATCGGAGGCGATGCCTGCGTCGATCTGTTCCAGCGCGGCGAGCCACGAAAACCAGATGCCCGGCCGTGCTTCCAGCCAGCCTTTGAAATATGTGCGCCAGAACACTTCGCGGGCAAAGGCGGCGGCGCCAAGCCCGTGCGCGGCGAGAACCGGGGTCAGCACATCGATCTCGGTCACGACCCGCCGCCGCAGCGCCGCTGATAATCGCGACACCGCATCGTGGTGGCCCGGGCCGTGATCGGCATTGCGACCCATCGCATAGTCGGCGCCGGCATGCGGGACGAACGCCTGCAGCCGCGCCTGCGCCGCGTCACGGGTTACGGGATGATCGCTGGGCGGCATCGCAGGGGTGTGGGCGCCGCGCGGATCGGCCTCAAGCTGGCTGTAAGGGCACGGACGGCGCGTCCTTTGTCGAGAAAAGGGCGATGGCGGGGCGTTTGGCGGTTGCCCGATGGCGGCCCGCGGTATAGGCGACAGCATTGTCGGATAGACATGAAGACTGACACGCAATCGTCATATTTTGTTGCGAAGGCGAGCTGGTAAAACCCATCCAGGTTTAGGGGGACCGATCATGACACGCACTGCCAACCCCACCGCCTGCGAGTGCGACAGTTGCGGAACCGCAAGACTGCCCGCCAGCTCGGCCACCGCGTAACGCAGCTTTTCGGCACCATTGCATCGTTGACGCTGCTGCTGGCGGCGCCGATGGCGCGCGCCGACGAAGCGCCTGCTGCTGATGCCACGCCCGCGCCTGAACAGCGCTGGGCGATTCATGGGCAGACGACGTTTACCGTGCAGGCCACGCCCCGGTTCGACTCGCCCTATTCAGGTGCCAACAGCCTCGATCCGCATCAGGCGCAGGAAACCTGGGATGTGACGCTGTATGCCGGGGTGCGGCCCTGGCATGGTGCCGAAATCTGGGTGAATCCCGAGATTGATCAGGGCTTTGGGCTGTCGAACACTTTGGGCGTGGCCGGTTTTACCAGCGCGGAGGCATACAAGGTCGGCAAGAAAAATCCGTATTTCAAACTGCCGCGGCTGTTCCTGCGCCAGACGATCGACCTGGGCGGCGATGTCGTGAAAGTCGATGCGGCGGCCAACCAGTTGCGCGGCAGCCAGACCGCGAACCGACTGGTGCTGACGGTCGGCAAATTCGGTGTGACCGATGTGTTCGACACCAATTCTTACGCCCACGACGCGCGCAACGATTTCCTCAATTGGTCGATGATCGATGCGGGTGCGTTCGATTACGCGGCCAACTCTTGGGGTTTTACGTTCGGCGGTGCGGCTGAATTGTATGAAGGGGCGTGGACCCTGCGCGCCGGGTTGTTCGATCTGTCCAAAATGCCGAACCAGCCTTCGCTCGAGGTCGGGTTTCAGCAGTACCAGATCGTCAACGAAGTCGAACATCGGCACACGATCGCCGGGCATCCCGGCGCGATCCGCGTGGGTGGCTGGTTCACGCGTGGGAATCTGGCGCCTTTGCGCGACCTGATTGCGGCCTACAATGCGACCGGTGTCATGCCCGATAATGCCGATTATCGCCGGATGATCGATCACTATGGCGCCTATATCAACGCCGAGCAGGAATTGACCTCGACGCTCGGCGTGTTTTGGCGCGCGTCGGCGTCCGATGGCGTGACCGAGGCCGATGATTTTACCGATATCGACCGCAGTGTTTCGACCGGGGCGACTTTGGCCGGGGCGGGCTGGGGCCGCGCGGCGGACAAGATCGGGCTGTCGGGCACGGTCAACGGCTTGTCGAAAACGCACGAGATCTTCTTCAACGATGGCGGGTTGGGCACGCTCGTCGGCGATGGCAAGCTGCCGCATCCTGGCGACGAATGGATTGCGGAGACGTGGTACAGCTTTGGCGTGATCAAGGGCGTGAACGTGACGGCGGATTACCAGTTCATCGCCAACCCCGGATACAATCGCGACCGTGGCCCGGTGCACGTGTTCGGCCTGCGGCTGCACGCGGGGATATGATCGCGATGGCAATCCTCACCAACTTCAATCCTGCGTCAGGTATTCAATGAGCAGCCCGGATCGTTTCCCCTATCTGACCGGCGCCCGGCCGCTGCCCGCGTTTTCGCGGATGCTTCGGCTGACCCGGCCGAGCCGCGAAGACGCGATTGCGTTTGTAATTCTCGGCGGGCTGAGCGTCGTGTTCTTTCATGCGGCGCAAGGCACGGTTGCGCCACTGTCGACCTTGCAACTGGCGCCGGTGACGCTCGATCCGTGGGATCTGCCGTATTATGCGCTGCGCACGGTCATGCGCATGTTTGCCGCGCTATTTGCTTCGACTGTGTTCACGCTGGTCGTTGCGACACTGGCCGCGCGCAGCCGCCGCGCCGGGCAGTTGATCGTGCCGGCGCTCGACATCCTGCAATCGGTGCCGATCCTGGGGTTCCTGACCTTTACCGTCACCGCCTTCATGGGACTGTTTCCCGGCAGCGTACTCGGCGTCGAATGTGCGTCGATTTTCGCCATTTTTACCAGCCAGGCGTGGAACATGGCGTTCAGTTTCTATCAGTCGCTGCGGTCGATCCCCAGCGATCTGGAAGAGGCGACGATGATCTATCGCCTGTCGCCGATCCGCCGGTTTCTGAAGCTCGACCTGCCGTTCGGCACGCCCGCGCTGGTGTGGAATGCGATGATGTCGATGTCGGGCGGGTGGTTTTTCGTCGTCGCCTCCGAAGCGATGACCGTGGGCAATACCAAAGTCACGCTGCCGGGCATCGGATCGTATCTCGATCTGGCGATCGCGCACCAGAATTTCCATGCCGTCGCCTGGGCGGTGGGCACGATGGGCCTGGTGATCGTTGCCTATGACCAGTTGTTTTTCCGCCCGATCGTCGCCTGGGCCGATCGGTTCCGCTTTGAAATGACCGCGTCGGCCGAACGACCGCATTCGTGGGTGTTCGATATCCTGCGCAAGACGCGGCTGCTGCCGGTGGTGCTGTCGCCGCTGGGCGCGATCGGGCGGATGTTGCTGGCGTTCGAACCGCGCGCCGGATCGCGCCGGATCGCGCCGGATCGCACCGCCCGGCCGGCATTCGAATGGGCGTGGAAAGTCGTCGTGGGGATCGCCGTGCTGGTCGCGCTCGTGCTGACCGCGCGTTATGCGATGCGCTATTTGACCTGGCACGATGCGCTGGTCGCGGTGGCCTATGCCAGCTTTACGATGATCCGCGTGCTCGTGCTGATCGCGCTGGCGAGTTGTATCTGGGTGCCGATCGGGGTGTGGATCGGGTTGCGCCCGGCCTGGGCCGAACGGCTGCAGCCGCTGGCGCAGTTTCTCGCCGCGTTTCCGGCCAACGTGCTGTTTCCATTCGTCGTGATCGCGCTGGTGCGGTGGAACCTGACGCCCGATATCTGGCTGTCGCCGCTGATGATCCTGGGTACGCAGTGGTACATCCTGTTCAACGTGATCGCCGGCGCCAGCGCCATTCCGACCGATCTGCGCGAGGCGGCGGACATGTTCCATGTCAGCGGCTGGCAGTGGTGGCGGCAGGTCGCGATTCCGGGGATTTTCCCGTATTACATTACCGGCGCGCTGACCGCGAGCGGGGGCTCGTGGAACGCCTCGATCGTTGCAGAGCTGGTGACATGGGGCAATCATCGGCTCGTCGCGCATGGCCTGGGCAGTTATATTGCCGAGGCGACAAGCGCGGGGGATTATGCCCGTGTCGCGCTCGGCGTCGGGGTAATGAGCGTGTTCGTGCTCGGATTCAACCGCCTGCTGTGGCGCCCGCTTTACGCATATGGCGAACGCCGTATGCGCCTGACCTGAAGGAACTTCTCATGGCCACTGCTGCAACCGCTGCAAAGCCCCTGCTGGTCGAAGTCAAGGGCCTGCGCCATTTCTATTCGGGCCAGGATCACCTGGTGCTCGACGATGTGAATCTCGAGCTGACACACGGCGAAATCGTCGGTCTGCTGGGCCGGTCGGGCTCGGGCAAGTCGACGCTGCTGCGCTCGATCGCCGGGCTGATCCGCCCGAGCGAAGGCATTTCGCGGCTGGTGCCGGCGCCCGATGTGCCCGATCCGTCGGTGGCGATGGTGTTTCAGACGTTTGCGCTGTTTCCCTGGCTGACCGTGCTCGAAAACGTCGAGCTCGGGCTGGAGGCGCAGAAAGTGCCGACCGCCCTGGCGCGCAAACGCGCGCTGGCCGCGATCGATCTGATCGGACTCGACGGGTTTGAAAACGCGTATCCGAAGGAATTGTCGGGCGGCATGCGCCAACGGGTTGGCCTGGCGCGCGCGCTGGTCGTCGATCCTTCGCTGCTGCTGATGGACGAGCCGTTTTCGGCGCTCGACGTGCTGACCGCTGAAACCTTGCGCACCGATCTGCTCGATTTGTGGGCGGAAGGAAAAGTGCCGATCAAATCGATCCTGATCGTCACGCACAATATCGAGGAAGCGGTGCTGATGTGCGACCGTATCCTCGTATTTTCGAGCAATCCGGGGCGTGTCAGCAGCGAAATCAAGGTCGATCTGCCGCAACCGCGCGACCGGCTCGAGCCGGCGTTCCGCGCCCTGGTCGATGACATTTATGCGCGCATGACCGCGCGCACCGAGATCACCGCGCCGATGCGCGATGGCCAGACGCAGGCGACCAGCATCGCGATGGTCCTGCCGCGCGTGTCGACCAATACGCTCGCGGGCCTGATCGAGGAAGTCGACGGCACGCCGTTCGATGGCCGCGCCAGCATGTCCGAACTGGCGGATTCGCTGCAACTGGAGGCCGACGAACTGTTTCCGATGGCCGAATTGCTGCAATTGCTGCGCTTTGCCGAATTGCGCGGCGCCGAACTGGTGCTGACGCCCGCCGCCCGCAACTATGCGCAAGGCGACGTCGATCAGCGCAAGGCGCTGTTTGCGCAGGCGCTGATGGCGCATGTGCCGCTGGTCCAGCATATCCGCCGCGTGCTCGACGAACGCGCGAGCCACGAGGCGCCTGCGCGCCGGTTTCGCGACGAGCTCGAGGATTACATGAGCGAGGATTACGCCGAGGAAACGCTGCGCAACGTCACGCTGTGGGGCCGGTATGCCGAGATCTTCTCATACGACGAAGAGGCGGATCGGTTCAGTCTTGAGGACGAACATAGCTGAGCGCGTTGGTTCTGCGCGGGATTATGACGGGGGTGGTGCGGGCGCAGCCGTCACTTTCGCCGGTTCGACTTCTTTCAGCTTTTTGGCGGTGAACTGGGCTTCGGTGGCAGGCACCAGGACCGGCCGGCCAACCACCACGCCCATTTTTATGTGGCACGATACGTATTGCACTTCGCCGGATTCAACCTGGAGGTTGATCGTGTCCCTGGCTTCGCTCTCGACGGCGTAGCGGTGCTTGCCCGGTTCTGCTGCCAGGACGAAGTAATGGCCGATCGGGAGCGAGCTTACTTTGGCGTCGTTTTCATGCACGGCGCAACTGACGGGGCCATCCAGGACCGAACCATGGCGAAAGAACACGATTTCGCCTTTACCTGGTGGCGGTGTCGGTGCGATTTGTGCCGGGGGCGCGGCTTTTGCGGCCAGCGGGACACATGCCCCTGCCGCGACCATGGTCAGGAACAACGCGGGTTTCGGGCTTCTCATTGGACATCCCCGTTCGTGGCATCCGGTTTTGGGGCAGGCGCGATCGTGAAATCTTCGGCGGTCCTGGCCATCGCATGCGTTCCCGCGGCGACATTGGTCTCGCCACCCTGGACCAGAAGGCCGACGAGGGGCACGACCACGGAGGTCGCAATCGCCGCGCCCATATGATTGGCGCCGCTCTGGTCGATGTGCATCGACCGCAGGCGCAGCGCGCGGCCATCGATGGTCATGCTGCGCGCGATCAGCATCAGCATCCCCGGCGACCCGCCGAAGCTGCTGTGTTTGGCATTGAGCACTTCGCCTTCGCCAGGGGTGCCGGCCGCAACGATCACTTTTCCATCGATCACGATCGGCTGGACCAGGCGGAGGGCAAAGACTTGCCCGGTTTTGCTGGTGCGGCTGCTGAGCGGCGACAGTATTTCCAGTTCGATCGTGGTGAGCGCGGGGATGGTGACGGGCGCCGTTGCCGCGCGCGCGTGGTCCACTGCGGGCATCTGCGCGCGCGATGGTGAACCGGTCAGGCTCACCACGATCATGCACGCAGTGACAGCGCCGCGCGCCCTCTTTGGGTTCCTGGTCAGAATGCGCCCAACCTTTTCCTTGTGGCCCGAACGACCACGTTCCCCGCGATCGAACAAAAAATTCTGTTCGATATGCGTGGGATATGGGCCAGCGACCAAGCGGGCAAGCGGACCAAAGTCCCGTTCCGATGCATTCGACCCCCGATACATCCATTCCCGCGACGTCCGGCGCGCAAGGCCTGCGCGACCATTCAAAACACCTTCACCAGGAACAGTTTCGTTCATCACGCATAAGGGTGGGGGCCTGTAACGCTTGCTGCATGCAAGCGGCGCGGACACCGTGGTCGTGCTGACCGAGACCAGACAGAGGCATCATGCACCGAACCGTACTTGCGCTTTTGGCCAGCTCTGCCCTGTTGATTGCCGGAGCCGCCGGGGTTGCCCGGGCCGATCCCGCGCCATTCGATCTGGTCGGGCCGAATTTGCACGTCATGGTGACGCGGCAGGGGGTGACGTTGCCGATCGGCGCGGTGCCGCAGATGGCGGTGGGCGACAAATTGACGATCGAGGTGGTGTTGCCGGCCGATGAAACCGCGCATTACCTGCTCGTGTCGGCGTTCCTGCGCGACCCGACCAATCCGCCGCCGCTGAACTGGTTTTCCAAATCGGAGATCTGGAAACACGGCAAGCACCCCGCGCATGCGATCGAATTGACCATTCCGGCCGGCGCGCAACATCTCGTGCTGTTTCTCGCGCCGTCGACGGGCGGCGACTTCAACACGTTGCACAATGCCGTTGCGGCGCGGCCGGGCGCGTTTGTGCGCGCGTCACAGGATCTGGAACAGGCCTCGCTCGACCGCAGCCGGTACAATACTTATCTCGCGGCCATCGAACGGGTTTCCGGCCACGATCCGGCAAAGCTGGCGAGCATCGCTCCGATTGTGGCAGACAGCCTGCTGATCAAGATCAACAAGGATTGCCTGCAGCGCCAGCCCGAGCTTCAGGCGGCCTGTCTGCTCGATTCAAAACAGGCCGCGGTGTTGAGCGCGGACAGCTCGGCGGGCAGCAACGCGATGGCGGGGGCGGCAACCGATCTGGCGCTTAGCCTGGCCTCCACGCCGCAGGGGGGGCTTGGCTATTACAGCCCCTATATCAGCACGATACGCGATATCGTCGGCATCTTTGGCGCGATGCATACGGCCAAATACCAGTATATTCCGGCGCTGAGCGTTGCGCGGGGCGACATGGTCTCGCTGGTGCTCAACACGCCGCCTTCGTTTGCCGATCCCAAATCGGTGCTGATGGCGGTGCTGCCGTCGATAAAGCCTGCGCATGTGCCGACGATCGAGGTTTCCGGCGCGCCGGAAGCCTGCCTGGGGGCTGAAAATCCCCTGCTGCGCGTGCCGTCGACACCGCTGATTTATGCGACCGACTATGCCCACGATCTGATGGTGCGGGTGCATCTGCCCGATAACGCGGTGGCGGACCTGCCGTTGACCGCCGATGTCACGCGCGGTGGCCTGGTGATCGGATCCGCGGCGGCCCCGATCCCGGCGCATCTGTCCGGGCCGGTGACCGGGACGATCCACGGCATGTGGGGGTTCGAACCGTTTTCGGGACCCGAAGTCAGTTTGCAGACGCCGGGCGACTGGCATTGGAAGACGGGCGATTCAGGCAAGGCCGAAGGCGTGGTGAGGCTAACCGGAGCGCCGGCCGCATGCGTGCTGGGTGTGACCGCGACGTCGGGCAAAGACCCTGGCCCGGATGGGGCAAAGCCCGTGGCATGGAAAGCCGCCAGCCCGCAGGAGATCGCGGTGACTATTCCGGCGATGGGCGAGAAATCAGAACCCGTGACACTCAGCATTGCCGGGCCGCCGGGCACCGCGCCCGCCACGATGGTGATCGCGCCGCCCGCCGGAACGCCGCCGCCGGTGGTCAGCATTGTCGCACACAGTTCCGAACTGCCCGTGGGCGACAAGACCCCCGCTGGCGCAATCGCGCTGGGCAATCCCGACCTGATCCCCGCCGATCAGCGTTTGAATTTCACGCTGAAAGCCGAGGGCAACGAGCATTTCAGCGGCCACGAAGTGATCGAGGTGGCCACCACCGGCGGTGAGGCGACCGCGCACCTGACGCTCGGCAACGGGATGACACTGGTCGATCAGCGCGCGATCGTGGGCACCGTGACGCCCGGGCAGGCGCTGGGCAGCTCGGCATTCGGGCCCTTGCGCGCGCGCTTGATGCGCAATGGCGTTGCCGGCGCTTGGCTCGATCTGGGCACGCTGGTACGACTGCCCCGGCTGAAGCAGGTGGCCTGTGCGCCCGATCATGCGGCGCCGTGTACCCTGTCGGGCGAAGGCCTGTTCCTGCTGGCATCGGTGTCCGCAACGCCTGATTTCGACGGCGCGGCCAGCGTGGCCGAAGGGTATCCGGGCTTTACCCTGCCGGTGCCGCATCCGGTGTCCGGGACGCTGTTCGTGCGGCTGCATGATGCGCCGGAAATTGTGAACCGGGTGCATTTTAGCGATATTGCGGGCCACTAGATCCAGGTTGTTCAGGGCCTCCGGCGGCTAAGGGCCAAGGGCCCTTAGAACCCGTTACCGTCTTGAACTGCGTGCTGGCTACGCGTTTGCGCGCCCCCGCGCAGCGGCCATATCGTCTTCCGACGCGGCGGCGGGATGCTCGGCTGAACAGGCACCCCAACGCGGACGGTAGCGGGATGCAAGGGCCCATGGCCCTTGCCCGCCGGAGGCCCTATCAACCAGTAAGCCGATACCCCACGCCAGGCTCATTGCGCAACAACGCCGGCGATGCCGGATCAGCCTCCAGCTTGCGGCGGATGCCGCGCGCCGCGACGCGCAGGTATTCGACGTCGTATTCGTGGCCCGGGCCCCAGACTGCGCGCAACAGTTGCGTGTGGGTGATCACGCGGCCGGGGTGTTTGGCGAGTTCGGCGAGCATGCCGTATTCCTTGGGCGTCAGGTGCACTTCTTCGCCGCTGCGTGTGACCATCCGTGCGGCGAGGTCGATTTCGACATCGCCCAGGACGATTTTGGCCACGCGGGTTTCGGCGGCGAGGCGGTGGCGCAGTGCGGTGCGCAGGCGGGCGTGGAGTTCTTCGCTGTCGAATGGTTTGATCACGTAGTCGTCGGCGCCCAGGTCTAGCGCGGCGACTTTCTGGTCGGTGGCGTCGCGTGCGGAGACCACGATCAGGGCGGGGATCAGCCCGCTTTGGGCGGCCTTGATCAGCGGCACCAGTTCGAGGCCGTCGCGGTCGGGCAGGCCGAGATCGAGGAGGACTGCATCGGGCTTGTCGATCGCCAGGGCGGCAAGCGCGGCGCGGCCGTCGGCGGCTTCGATGACGTCGTAGCCGGTGCGGGTCAGCGCGGCGTTCAGCAATTTGCGGATTGCCGCGTCGTCCTCGACCACCAGGACGCGTAGGGGTTTCATTCGGCGGTCTCTTCCACATTGGTCAGGTGCGCGTCGTCGAACTGTATCGTGAAACATGCGCCCTGGGTGTCGGGGCGATTGCTCGCGGCAACGGCGAGGCCCATCGCGGTGCAAAATCCGCGCACGATTGCCAGGCCAAGTCCTGTGCCGCCCTTGCGGTCCGATCCTTCGATCCGCGCGAATGTTTCGAAAATGCGGTCTTCTTCGCCCGGTGGCAGGCCAGGGCCCTGGTCCATGACCATCAGTTTCATGCCACCGGCTTCGCGCCGCGCGGCGATCGTGATTGGCGCGCCCGGGTCGCCGTGCGTGGCGGCATTGCTGATCAGGTTGACCAGGCATTGCTGAAACAGTTGTGCATCGACGCGCACGAACGGCAGGTCGGGCGATACTTCCATGCGGATTGGGTTGGCCGAGAGGCGCGTGCGAAGGTCGTGGACTGCGCCGGCAATGGCGTCGGCCAGGTCGACGGGTTCGCTGCTGCGCGTGAGTACCCCGGCTTCGATCCGCGCCATGTCGAGCAGATTGGCGACGAACCCGCGCAAGCGTTCGGCCTCTGCGCGCGCGGTGGCCAATTGATCGGCCTGTTCGGCGTCGGCCGGGCGGATCGCGTCGAGATTGCCGATGATTGCGGTCAGCGGCGTGCGCAAGTCGTGGCTGACCGAGGATAGCAGCGCGGTGCGCAAGCGGTCCTGTTCGCGCAATTTGGCGACGCCGGCCATTTCGCCCTCGAGCATGATGCGCTCGAACGCCAGCGCGACCTGGTCGAGCAGGCTGGACAGCAGCGGCAATTGGTCGATCCGCAGCGGGGTGCCGGTATCGTCGCGCGCGATGCCGAGCACGCCGAGAACGCGGCCCGATACGCCGATCGGGCTGAACAGCCATTCGCACGCGGTCAAGGTGTCCGATCCGCGACCGGCGCGGCGGTTTTTGTCATAAGCCCAGCGCGCGGCGGCGCGTTCGAGCGTTTCCAGGCGGTCTTCGGGCGGGTTGGCCGCGCGCACCACGAGGTCGCCATCTTCGGGCAGCAGCAGCACGGCGCGCACATCGAGCAGGCGGGCGACTTCGGCGCAGAGGACCTGGGCCAGTTCGGTTTCGTTGCTGATCCCGGTCATTTGCCGCGCAAATCCGGCGATGGCGCCGTTCTGCGCGGCGCTGTTGCGCGCCAGCATCGCGTGATCGCGGACGCGCGACGCCATCTGGCTGACCATGACCGCAATGCCCAGAAGGACCATGACGGTGATCAGGTTCTGCGGATCGGCGATCGAAAAGGTCAGCAGCGGCGGGATGAAAAAGAAATTGTATGCCAGCGACGAGGCCAGTCCGGCGATTATCCCGGTGCGCAGGCCGAACCGCGTGGCCGCGACGAGCACGGGCAGGAGATAGAGCAGTGCGATATTGGTGACATTGCCGATGCCCGAAATCGAATAGCCGAGCAGTGTGACGAGCGCGACGAGGCCCAGCGAGACGCCATAGCCCAGCGGCGTGCCCCAGCGATCGGGGCCGGCCTGCTGCCCGACGACGGCATGTCTTGTGCGGGCCCGTTCGCCGGCTTCATCGAGAGTCAGCACATGGACGGCCACGCCGGATGCGCGCCGCACCATATTGTCGACGACGGAGCCATGGCGCCATTCGTGCCAGCGGGATCGGCTCGCTTTGCCCAGGATGAGCTGGGTCGCGCGGGTTTCGTCGAGGAATGACAGCAGCCCCGCGATGATGTTTTCCGCAGGGATTGTCGCGGTTTCGCCGCCCAGGTGCTGGACCAGTTCGGTGGTCGCGGTCAATTGCCGCCGATCGGCCTCTGACAGGCCCAGGTCGCGCGTGGTTTCGACGTGCAGCGCAGTCCATGGTGCGCTTAATGCGTCTGCCATGCGCTTTGCCGAGCGGACGAGCCCGATCGCGCCGGGGTGTTCGGAAATCGCCACGACCAGTCGCTCGCCTGCGGCCCATTTGCCCGCCAGCGCGTGGGCGCGGACATGGTCGAGCATTTGCGCATCGATCGCCTGCGCCGCGCGGCGCAGCGCCAGTTCGCGCAAGGCGGACAGGTTCGATTTGGAAAAGAAGTGCGCGAGCGCCCGGCTGGCTTCTTCGGGGACGTAGACTTTGCCCTCGCGCAGCCGTTCGATCAGCTCGTCAGGGGGCAGGTCGACGATTTCCAGGTCGGCGGTTTCGAGCACGCGGTCTGGCAGGGTTTCGCGCACGCGCACGCGGGTGAACGAGGCGACGACATCGTTCAGGCTCTCGATGTGCTGGATATTGAGCGTCGAATAAACATCGATTCCGGCGGCGAGGATGTCCTCGATATCCTGATAGCGTTTATCGTGGCGGCTGCCCGGCGCGTTGGTGTGCGCCAGTTCGTCGATCAGCACGAGCGCGGGCGCGCGCGCGATGACGGCATCGAGGTCCATTTCATCGAGCGTGCGGCCGTGGTGCTCGATCATTTTGCGCGGGATGATTTCGAAGCCGGCGGTGCGCGCCATTGTCTCGATCCGGCCGTGGGTTTCGGCCAGCCCGATCACGACATCGATCCCGGCATTGCGCCGCGCCGCGCCGTCGTCGAGCATTTCGCAGGTCTTGCCCACGCCCGGCGCCGCGCCGAGGAACACCTTCAACCGGCCGCGCGTATTGGGTTTGCCGGTGGCGCCCGTGCCGGCGCCTGACGCAACGGTGCGCAACAGGGCGTCGGGATCGGGGCGCGGCGGTTCGTTCATCGTGCGCTGTGTGCGCCAGTTTCTGCCTGTTTGTCGAGGGCGAGGTTGAGCCGCAACACATTGACGCGCGGTTCGCCGATGAAACCGAGCAGCGGCATCTCGACAGCGTTTTCGACCAGGACCAGCACTTTGGCAGGCGCGATATGGCGCGCGGCGGCGACGCGGGCGGCCTGCCACTCGGCGGCTTCGGGGCTGATATCGGGATCGAGACCCGATGCCGAGGTCGTCAGCATGTCGATCGGCGCGCCCGGGTTGGCTTTGACATCGGCGTTGACGCGATCGATCAGCGTTCTGGATGTCGGGCCCAGGTTGGATCCGCTGGATTGCATGGGGTCATAGCCTTTGCCCGCGGTCGAGGGGCGACCGTGGAAATAGCCATCGCCGACAAATGCCTGGCCGATCAGCGCCGAACCAACCACGCGGTAATCCATCGGATTGCTGCGCGTGATCAGCGAGCCATTGGCCTGATGGGGCATTGTGATCTGCGCAATCCCGGTGATCGCCGCGGGGTAGGCGAGGCCGGTCAGCGCGAACATCAACCCGGTGAGGACGATGGCGGGGCGGGCGGCCTGGGCAAGATCGGTGAGCATCGACCGGTTCCTTAAACGAGGTGCAGGGAGGTGACGGCGAGATCGATCGCCTTGATGCCGATGAACGGCGCGATCAGGCCGCCCGCGCCATAGACCGCCAGATTGCGCGCGAGCAGAGCGCCAGCGCCGGCGGGGCGGTACTTGACGCCTTTCAGCGCCAACGGGACCAGCGCGGGGATGATCAGTGCGTTGAAGATGATCGCCGAGAGGATCGCGCTTTGCGGGCTGGCGAGGTGCATCACATTGAGCGCGCGCAATCCGGGATACAGCACGACGAACATGGCCGGGATGATCGCGAAATATTTGGCGACATCGTTGGCGACCGAAAACGTGGTCAGCGCGCCGCGGGTCATCAGCAGTTGTTTGCCAAGGCCGACGATTTCGATCAGCTTGGTCGGGTCGCTGTCGAGATCGACCATATTGCCCGCCTCGCGCGCGGCCTGGGTGCCGGTGTTCATCGCGACGCCGACATCGGCCTGGGCGAGGGCCGGGGCATCGTTGGTGCCATCGCCGCACATCGCGACGAGGCGCCCGCCCTGCTGTTCCTTGCGGATCAGCGCCAATTTGTCTTCGGGCGTGGCCTCGGCGAGGAAGTCATCGACGCCCGCTTCGGCAGCGATCGCGGCGGCGGTCAGTGGGTTGTCGCCGGTGATCATCACCGTGCGGATGCCCATGCGGCGCAATTCGCCGAAGCGTTCGCGTACTCCCGCTTTGATCACGTCTTTCAGCGCGACGACGCCGAGCAGGCGGCCGTTTTGCGCGACGCCAAGTGGGGTCTGGCCCAGGCGGGCAATTTCCTCGGCGTTGCGTTTCAGCTCGTTTTTCGCGGATTCGCTGGCTTCCGGATTGGCGCGGATGATCGAATCGATGGCGCCTTTCTGGATCAGGCGGTCGCTGGTTTGCAGGCCCGACAGGCGGGTTTGCGCGGTGAAGGGGATTACCGTCGCGCCATCGGGCATCGTCGCGGTCAGGCCGTGGCGTTCGCGCGCGAGGATGACGACGCTGCGGCCTTCGGGTGTTTCGTCGGCGAGGCTGGCATAGAGCGCGGCTTCGGCCAGTTCGGTGGGCAGCACGCCGTGCAGCGGGCGGAAATCGGATGCGGCGCGGTCACCGACGGTGATCGTGCCGGTCTTGTCGAGCAGCAGCACATCGATGTCGCCCGCTGCCTCGACCGCGCGGCCCGATTTGGCAAGCACGTTGAAGCGCACCAGCCGGTCCATTCCGGCGATGCCGATCGCCGAGAGCAGTGCGGCGATCGTGGTCGGGATCAACGTGATCAGGAGTGCCGCGAGGACGGCGACCGCGATCTGGCCGCCGGCATATGTGGCGAACGCCGGGATTGAGGCGACCGCGAACAGGAAGATGATTGTCAGCCCGACCAGCAAAATGGTCAGCGCGATTTCGTTGGGGGTTTTCTGGCGTTGCGCGCCTTCGACCAGCGCGATCATGCGGTCGAGAAAGCCCTGGCCGGGCTCTTGTGTGACGCGCACGCGGATGTGGTCCGATATGACGCGGGTGCCGGCGGTCACGGCGCTGCGGTCGCCGCCGGCTTCGCGGATGACGGGTGCGGATTCGCCGGTGATTGCGGCTTCGTTGACCGAGGCGACGCCGGCGATGACTTCGCCATCGGATGGGATCAGGTCGCCGGTTTCGACCAGCACTTCATCGCCTTTGGCCAGAGTGCTGGCGGCCACGACGTCATAGTCGTCGCCGGGGCCTTTGAGTTTCTTGCCCGACAGTTCGCTGCGCGTGGCGCGCAGGCTGGCGGCCTGGGCCCGGCCGCGGCCTTCGGCGAGCGCTTCGGCGAAGGTGCCGAACAGGACGGTCAGCCACAGCCACACGATCAACTGCATTTGAAAGCCGATCGGCAGTCCGGACTGGCCCAGGACCAGCAACACGGTCAGGAGCATGGCCACGACCGCGGTGGTGAACATCACCGGGTTTCGGACCAGCGCGCTGGGGTGCAGCTTGCGCACAGCTTCGCCGATCGCGGGGATGACCAGGGCGCGTGAGAACATCGATGTTTTGGGCATGGTTTTAGCGCCTCAGAATGTCATGCCGGCCAGCATCGCCATGTGTTCGGCAATGGGGCCAAGCGCGAGCGCGGGCAGGAAAGTCAGGCCGCCGACGATCAATATGATCCCGACCAGCAGGCCGATCCACAGCGGGCCGGTGGTGGGAAACGATCCGGCGGATGCGGGCGTGTGTTTCTTCGGCGCAAGCGATCCGGCGATCGCGAGCACGGGCACCATCATGAAGAACCGCCCGATCCACATCGCCACCGCGAGCGCGCCGTTGAAGTAGGGCGTGTTGGCGCTGAGGCCGCCAAAGGCGGAGCCGTTGTTGCCGGTGGCCGAGGTGAACGCGTAGAGCAGTTCCGAAAAGCCATGGGGGCCTTTGTTGCCCAATCCGGCGAGGCCTGCCGGCAATACGCTCGAGAGCGCGGTGCCGCCAAGAATGCAGAAAGGCAGCACGACGATCGCCAGGACCGCCAATTTGACTTCGCGGCCTTCGATCTTCTTGCCGACATATTCCGGCGTGCGGCCGACCATCAGCCCGGCGATAAACACCGCGAGCAGTGCGAACAGCAGGAAGCCGTAAATGCCCGAGCCGACACCGCCGACGACGATTTCGCCGAGTTCGATGTTGAACATCGTGACCAGGCCGCCCAGCGGCATGAAGCTGTCGTGCATGCTGTTGACCGCGCCGCAACTGGCGGCGGTGGTGATCGTGGCGAACAGCGCGCTGGCGGCGGCGCCGAAACGCAGTTCCTTGCCCTCCATGTTCGCGCCGGCGACATGAAGCAGGGGATTGCCGCCGGCCTCCTGCCAATAGACGACGCTGACGCCGGCGACGAACAGGACCATCATTGCGGTCAGGATCGCCCAGCCCTGGCGCGTATCGCCGACCGCCTTACCAAAGCACCAGGTCAGCCCGACACCGATCGCGAAAATTGACAGCATTTGCAGGGCGTTGATCAGCGCGCTGGGGTTTTCGAAAGGGTGCGCCGAATTGACGTTGAAGAACCCGCCACCGTTGGTGCCGATCATCTTGATCGCTTCCTGGCTGGCGATCGGGCCCATGACCAAAGTCTGGTGCGCGCCTTCCAGGGTGGTCGCATCGATGGTGCTGACAAATGTCTGCGGCACGCCGCCCGCGACCAGCAGCAATGCATATACGCATGAGAGCGGGAGCAGCAGGTAGAGCGTCACGCGCGTCATATCGGCCCAGAAATTGCCGAGCAATTGCGTCTGGCGCCGCGCGAAGCCGCGAAACAGCGCGAAGGCGACGGCGATGCCGGTGGCGGCCGACAGGAAATTGTGCGGCACCAGGCCGAACATCTGCGACAGGTTCGACAGCGTCGCTTCGCCCGCATAGGCCTGCCAATTGGTATTCGTGACAAAGCTGATCGCGGTGTTCATCGCCAGGTCGGGCGACAGCCCGGGCAACCCGCGCGGATTGAGTGGCAACACGCCCTGCAGCCGCAGCACGGCATATGTCAGCAGCGCGGTGACGACCTGGAACAGCAGCATTGCGACCGCGTATTGGCGCCAGGTCTGTTCGCGCGCGGGATCGATGCCCGACAGCCGATAGAACCCGCGCTCGACCGGGCCGAGCACGCGCGTCAGCGCCGTATCGCGGCCTTCATAGAGCGCAAACAGCCAAAGCCCGACCGGCTTGGCCATCGCGAAGCACAGCGCAACGAAGGTCGCGATCAGGGCCCAGCCCGATAGTGTCATGCCCGCAGACATCGCACTGAATTCCTTTCTACAGACCGTTTCATGGTCAAAATTTCTCGGGGCGCATGAGTACGGCGATCAGGTAGCCAAGCAGGCCGAGCGCGGTGATCCCGGCGAGAACCAGCGAGGGAGTCACGAGGCGTCACACAGGCGCAGGAAGCCCAGCGTCAGCAACGAAAGCCCGCCGAGTACGGCGAGCCAGGCAAGATCGGTCACGGCAGAGGTGTCTTTCGTTGTTCGCATTGTGGGCCTGCCAATGGGCGCCTCGTCCGTTAAGGTTCCACGGCGAAGGGCCGGGCGGCCATTAAGAACGCATAAAGTGCGCGCATTTTCGCAAGGGCCCGTGCGGTTCATTCTGGTGGATTGCGTGCGGCCAAGCGGGCATGGTGGCCGCGATGATATTCAGGATTTTAGCAGCAATCGGCCTTTGCGCCGTGGTCACGCCCGCCTTTGCGCAACGGCTGGACGAGACGCCTCGCACCGTGGTGATGACAGCCTTCGGACCGGAATATGCCGCACTGGAAGGCGCGGTGACCGGGCCTCATTCCTACGCGATCAACGGCATGACCTTCGTCACCGGCACGCTCGACGGCAAGGCGGTGGTGTTGATGAAAAGCGGGGTCAGCGAAGTCAACGCGGCGATGACCACGCAATTGGTGCTGGATCGGTTTGCCGTGCGGCGGATCGTGTTTTCGGGGATCGCGGGCGGGGTCGATCCTTCGCTGGCGATCGGCGACGTGGTCGTGCCCGAGGATTGGGGCCAGTATCTGGAGGCTTCGTTTGCGCGCAAAACCGCGCAAGGCTGGCAGCCGCCGGAAACTTTTGCGGGCGCGCCGCCCAATTGGCAGTTCGTCTTTCCGCGCGGCACGACGGTCGCGCGCGCCGGTACGCCTGCGAAGCGGTTCTTCACGATGCCCGCCGATCCGGGCCTGATTGCCCTCGCGCGCAAAGTCACCGACAGCATGACACTGTCGGCTTGTGTAGAGACGGGCGCGCACAAACAATGCTTGTCGAGAGCGCCCAAGGTGTCGGTGGGCGGCACAGGTGTTTCGGCGGGGGTCTATGCCGACAACGCCGAATTCCGCGAATACTTGTTTGGCGCGTGGCATGCGCGCGTGCTCGATATGGAAAGCGCGGCGGTGGTCCAGGTCGCCTATGCGAACTCGGTGCCGGCGATCGTGTTTCGCAGCTTGTCCGATCTGGCTGGCGGCGATGCCGATGCCAATCGGATGGACACGTTCATGCATCTGGCCTCGGTCAATTCGGCGCATGTCGTGCGTGCGTTCCTGACCGCGCTTCCGAATTGACTATGATTACAGCTTTTCGCGGTGCGATTCTGTCAGTGGGCAGCGATCCTGCCATCGATCCCGACGCGGTCCGTTATGACGCTGATGGCCTGCTGGTTGTCGAAGACGGCATCGTCGTTGCGCGCGGCGCGTATGCCGATCTGGCGCCGCGCTTTGCAGCCGTTCCGGTCGAGCGTGTGAGCGGCCTGATCGTGCCCGGGTTTGTCGATGCGCATATCCATTATCCGCAAATGGACAGCGTTGCTGCGTATGGCGAACAACTGCTCGACTGGCTGGAACGGCATATCTTTCCGGCCGAAATGGCGTTTGCCGATGCGGCGCATGCGCAAAGCGTTGCGGGGCATTTCTGCGATGAACTGCTGCGCAATGGCACGACCAGCGCGCTGGTGTTTGCGACGGTCCATGCGCAATCGGTCGATGCACTTTTCGACGCGGCGATGGCGCGCCGGATGCGGATCATTGGCGGCAAAGTGCTGATGGACCTGGGGCCGCGGGGGCTGCGCGATACGGTCGAAACGGCGCGTGACGAGACCGAAGCGCTGATTGCGAAATGGCGGGGACGTGGCCGGCTGGGCTATGCGATTACGCCGCGGTTTGCGCTGACTTCGACCGATGCGCAGTTGACGATGGCGGGCGAATTGCTGGCGCGGCATGACGATGTCCTGCTGCACACGCATTTGTCCGAAAACACCCGCGAATGTGCGGCGGTGCGGGAGCGGTTTACCCAGGCGCGCGATTATCTCGATGCCTATGACCGGTTTGGGCTGGTCGGCGCGCGGTCGGTGTTTGCGCATGGCATTCATTTGTCGACGCACGAATGTTCGCGGCTGGCGGAAACGGGCGCAGGGATTGCGGTGTGCCCGTCGTCGAACCTGTTTCTGGGATCGGGGATGTTCGATTTCGCGCAAGCGGCAGCGCACGGCGTGCGGCTGGGGCTGGGCAGCGATATCGGCGCGGGTACGACGTTTTCGCTGCTGCACACGGCGGGGCTGGCGTATCAGGTGGGGCAGGCGCACTGCTATCGGCTCGATCCGTTTCGCGCTTTGTGGCTGGCGACGGCTGGAGGTGCGGGGCTGTTGCACATCGCTGACCGGGTGGGCGCGTTGGGCGAGGGACAGGAGGCGGACTTTGTGGTGCTTGATCCGGCGGCCACGCCCGTATTAGCGCGGCGTACGGCGCGGGCCAATCTGGCCGACAAGCTGTTCGCGATGCAAATCATGGGGGATGACCGCGCGGTGTCACAGACGTATGTCATGGGCCAATGCGCGTGGGATCGTGACCGCGCGCGGTTTGCCACTATGGATGATGCATGACGGATCTTGATCAATTTATTGTCGGCCTGCCCAAGGCTGAGTTGCACCTGCATATCGAAGGCAGCCTGGAGCCTGAATTGATGTTCGCGCTCGCCAGGCGCAATGGCATTGCCTTGCCTTACGCCGATGTCGAGGCGGTGCGCGCGGCTTATGCCTTTTCCAACCTGCAGGATTTTCTCGACATTTATTATGCGGGCGCGGCGGTGCTGCTGACGCGGCAGGATTTCCATGACCTGGCGATGGCGTATTTCGACCGTGCCGCGGCCGATGGCGTGGTCCATGCCGAGATCATGTTCGACCCGCAGACGCATACCGCGCGCGGCGTGCCGTTTTCCGAAGTGATCGAGGGCTTGCTGTCGGCGATGGCTGAGGCGGAGGCGCGGCATGGGATGACATCCGTGTTGATCATGAGTTTTCTGCGCCATTTGACCGAGGCCGATGCGTTTGCGGTGTTGGATGAAGCTGGGCCGTGGTTGCCGCAGATCGCGGCGGTTGGGTTGGATTCGTCGGAGCTGGGACATCCGCCTGAAAAGTTTACGAAGGTGTTTGCCGCCGCGCGCGAGCGTGGGTTGAAGCTGGTCGCGCATGCCGGGGAAGAGGGGCCGCCGGAGTATGTGATCGCGGCGCTCGATGTGTTGCACGTTGATCGGGTTGACCATGGCAACCGGGCGATGGAGGATGCGGCGCTGGTTTCGCGGTTGGTGGCGAGTGGGATGACGTTGACGGTTTGTCCGTTGTCGAACTTGAAGTTGTGCGTGGTCGATAGTCTGGATGATCACCCGATTGACGCGATGTTGCGCGCCGGGTTGCATGCGACGATCAATTCCGACGATCCGGCGTATTTTGGTGGGTATGTCGCAGATAACTATCGCGCCGCGGCGAAGGCGCGGGGGTTGTCGCGTGATGAGTTGGCGAAATTGGCGCGCAACAGCCTGACCGGTTCGTTCCTGCCAGCAGTGGCAATTGCGGCGCACTGCGCGCGGCTGGACGCATACGTCAGTCAATAACCACTACGTCGTCCCGGACTTGATCCGGGACCCCACTTCTTGCTCCACGGTTGAAAGGAAGAAGTAAGCTGGATCCCGGGTCAAGCCCGGGATGACGAGCGAGGGGGTGGGGAGTTGGGCTTGGGGCTGGTATGTCCGCGCGGCTGGACAGCTACATTGCTGCTTGATCCGCAACCCCACACCCCGTCGTCCCGGACTTGATCCGGGACCCCGCTTCTTCTCCACGGTCGGAAGGCAGAAGTAAGTGGGGTCCCGGGTCGAGCCCGGGACGACGAGCGAGGGGTTGGGGGTGTTGGGCTTGGGGCTGATGCGTTCGCGACGCGGGGACAATTATTGGCAGTGCGCCGCGATATTTTTCTGCATCGGCGTGATGTCGTTGGCTTGGTCTTGCGCTGCGAGGTGTCCCGCCTTGGTAATCATCGCGTATAACAACAGCGCCTGGCGCCAGTTGGGGCACGCTTCGGCAAACCGCTGGTGATTGCCGAGTTGATCCGCCAAGCCCTCGGCGCCGACGGCGTAATCGCGCAGGCGCCGTTCTTCGTGGGGCCGTGCCAGCCAGATCGATTTGCGTTCTTCGACCTGGGCCGCCAGCAGCGCAAACCCTTCGTCCAGAAATCCATTGGCGATTAGGGCGCTGCCGCGTGCCTGTTCGGATATGTCCAGGCCGCGCCGGGCATCGTCATCGTCGGGATCGAACGCGACGGCCTTGCGCATTTCGGCCACCGAGCGCGCGAGGATGGGCAGCGCCGCCTTGGGGTCACCGGCATCGGGCAGGGACGAACCCAGCGACCACAGGATATGGCCCAATCGGCGGTGCGCGAACATATTGTCGGGATAGAGCGCGACCGCGCGCTCGATCGGTGCGACGGCGGCGCGATAGACCGGTACCGAGGCTTTTTCGTGATGCGAATAATACATCGCGTCCGCTTTCAGCTCGAGCGCTTTCGATCGCAAGCTTAGCGTTCGCAACGTGTCGTCATTGGGCAGGACTGCTACCGCCTGATCGGATTCGCGGATCGCGTCGGCGTAATGCTGGCGCCATTGATCGACCGTCGACATCGCCACCAGGTAGTCTCCGCGCAATTCCGCCGGGGCGTGGCCATCGGCATCGATCAGCGATTTGGTAACGGCCAGGTCGTGTAGCGCCTTGGTCTCATTGTCCTCGATCATCTCGGCCATATAGCCCGAGGCCAGCCACGCGCGCGCCGCCATCAACCGGCCCACGCCGTCCTGCAATGGGCGCAATATGGCAATCGCGGCATCGATATTGGCGCGCGCGGCGGCCGGTTGGCCCATGTTGGCGAAACTCGGTCCGCCCTCGACGTCGGCGAGCCGCAGCAGACCTTGCGCCGCCTCGATCCGCACTTGGGGCACTTGCGAATTGCTGTGCGCCAGCCGGTCGAGATAATGCTGCGCAGTGGCGGCCACTTCACGGCGCAAGCCGAGCGTGTTGGGCCGCGCAGCCAGCTCGTCATAGAGCGTGAACAGCAGATAGCGCGCAGTACCACGCGCGTCGTCGAACCGCGCGCTGGCCTCTGCGTGTTCGCGTTGCACCTGGGTATAGGTAATCCCGGCATAGCCAAGTGTCGCCAGCAGCGCGGCTGCGCCGATCAGGGCCCGCCAATTGCGGCCGACAAATTTGCGCAAGACATAGCGCCGTGTCCGTCGCACCGCCTTGACGGGAAAACCGCGCTCGTATCGGACTAGATCAGCAAGCAATTCAGGGGCCGTGGCATAGCGTTCTTGTTCGTCATCGGCACAGGCGCGCGCGGCGATTGCGGCCAGGTCGCGGTCGCTTGGCTGGTCCAGAACGGCGGCCAGCAGGCGACCCAGCGCAAACACATCGTCGGGGATCGACGGTGGCTCGCCCGCCAGCCTTGCCGGACTGGCGAAGCTGCTGGTCACGGCGCCGGTCAGGCGAAATGCTTCGGCATCGTCGGTGATCAGCCGGGCGATGCCGAAATCGAGCAGGCGCACGCGGCCGTCGCGATCGATCAGGATATTGCCGGGTTTCAGGTCGCCGTGCGCGATCAGCCGGCCATGCGCATATTGCACTGCGGCCAGGACTTGTTTGAACGCGACAATCCGCGCCTCGGGCGGCAACAGCGCGCAGGCGACATCGAACGGCTGGCCATCGACAAATTCCATGACCAGGCAGGCCCGGCCATCGATCGTCGTGCCGCCATCGATCAACCGGGCGATATTGGGATGTTCGAGTCCCGCAAGGATGCGGCGTTCGCTTTCGAATGCTTCGCCGGCGCGGACTTGCAAATGCGCCTGGATCAGCTTGATCGCGACGGTTTGCGCAAACAGTCCGTCGTCGCGTTCGCCGCGCCAGACTTCGCCCATGCCGCCGCGGCCGATCGGTGCAACCAGGCGGAACGCGCCAAACCGTTCCGGCGGGGCGAGGTCGGTTGAAGCGGACATGCCCGGCAATTGCGTGGGCAGGCTGGGCGCTGATCGCTGCGAAGACAGGATTTTCTCGATGCGCGCGATCACCGTCGGGTGTTCGCCGGCCAGAAGCTCGGCGCGCGCGGCGGTATCTTCGGGATGTTCGCCGAGCTCATCGAGCAGCGCCAGCACACGGCGTTCGATTTCGGTGGGCGTCGGGTCAGCCAAACCGGCGCGCGCCCACGGTCATTGGTTGCCGATATAATCGAGCAGCCACAGCCGCGCTGCCTGCCAGCGCCGCGTCAACGTCCGTTCCGATACGCTGGTCACTTCGGCCGCTTCTGCCAGCGAAAGCCCTAGCATAAACCGCAGTTCGATAATCTGCGCATGGTCGGGCGAATGCGAGGCCAGCACGACCAGCGCGCGATCGAGCACTTCGATATCGACCAACTGGTCGGCATCCGCGCCCGGGAATACCGTCATCATCGTAATCGGCTGGCGTTTTTGCGCCATTGTCTTGCGCGCTTCGCCGATCAGCACCTGGCGCATCGTGCGTGCGGCCAGGCCGAGCATATGCGCGGTTTGCGTCACGCCATCGAGATTGGAACGGATCAGGCGGATGGCGGCTTCGTTCGCCAGTTCGGTCGGTTGAAACACGCGCGCCATCGCGTCGCGGGCAATGATCGCGCGCGCCATCTGGCGCATCTGGGTATAACACGCGGCCAGCAGGTCCGCGGGGATGGGTTCCGAATTCAGGTTTGCAATCATGCTTGATCGGCCAATCCACCGCGATGCTCCATAGTGATAACGCCGCATGCCGATCATACAAGCGGCCAGTTTCAGGCCGGGTCAGACATCGATAATGCCCATGGCAACGGCCAGCGCGACCATTTCTGCGCGCGACTTTGCGTTCATCCGGCGCTTGGCCTTTTCGACGAATTCGTGCGCGGTGCTACTGCTGACGCCCATGCGCTCGGCGATCTGCGCATCGGGCAGGCCGGCCGCGACCAGGCGCAAGCTGAAAATCTCGCGATCGGTCAATCCCATCGGCGGCTGCGCAAAGCCTTGCGTGGGTGCCATCGCGCGCACGCGTCCGGCCAGCAGGACCGCGATCAGGCAGATATAGTCGATGTCCGCTTTTGACGGGTTGGAATTGTTGCCGGCCAGGCTGACCAGGCCCATGCGATTGCCTAATAGCGGGATCGGGACGACCAGGCCTTCGGTCCAGCCTTCCTTTGCGGCGAGGTCGAGGGCACGCGTCCCGAACCGCGCCATGCTGCGGTCGCGCCGCAGATCGCTCCAGGTGAAGGGTTCGGTGCGGGTTTCGAGCGCCTTGATAATTGGATCGTTGCGGATCAGGCCGGATTTGGCATGGAAGTGCTTCCAGCGATCGCTCCACTCGATGATCGTGAAGACGCTTCGGTCGCGATCGCGCAGGTCGATTTCTCCGCAGGAGAACATATCGAAGCCAAGCGGTGCAATGGCGGATCGGAACAGGTCGGTACATGCCGTGATGGTGGTCAGGCGGCGCAGTTCGGTGTGGAAACGTACGACATCGCGGGGGTCGGGTGCGCGCGATGTGCCTGGTTTTTGCGCAATGCGGCGCAAGCGGTAGGGGCGCGCATGGGCGGGGTGTGCGGGGTCGGTTTTTGGGGAAATGACTTCGGCTTCGTCGGCGACGGCGGATCGATGGTACATTTTGACCTCCACGAACGACTGGGCGCGATGTCCGCCGCCACAATGCGTTCATAAGGAGATGTGCAATCCGCTGGAAAACCGGACACGCGCGGGCAAAGATTTTTGCTGGACGCGCATTCGACGCTCGATTCACAAACCTCTCCCCCGTCGTCCCGGACTTGATCCGGGACCCCACTTCTTTTCCGCGCTCGCCAGGCAGAAGTAGTGGGGTCCCGGGTCAAGCCCGGGACGACGAGTGAGGTGTTAGGGGTGTTGGGCTAGCGGTTGGGATGTCTGCGCGGTTCAGGTGACCGCCGGCTCTGGCACCACATGCGCTGCTGGATAACCCAGATGCGCAAATCCGGCTTCCAGTTCGCCCAGTACAATGCCGGCCGCGTGTGACGGCGTGCGCGCGGTGGCGGTGCACAAGGCGAGCGTCATCGGGCGCAGGACCGGGTCTGTCAGGCGGGTGAATTGGAGCAGGCCGCGCTGGACTTCGGTGGCAACGTCGAGCGAGGTCAGGACGCCGATACCGGTGCCTTGCTGGACCAGCGAGACGATCATCTGGATGTTGTCCGATGCCGCGCGGCGGTCGAGCGCGATGCCGCTGGTGGCTTCGAGGACTTCGACTTGCTGGCTGACCGCCAAGGGCCGGATCGGGACGACTATTGGTTGGCCGGCGCATGTCGAGAACCGGGTTTCGGCGTGGCGGCCGATCGGGTGGCCCATGGGGGTGACGATGCCGAGCACGACATCGACGAACGCGCGCACGGTCAGGTCGCGGAACGATTGCGGCTCGAACATCACGCCAAGGTCCACTTCGCCATCGGCGACCATGCGGCGGACGATGTCGTTGCCCTGGACTTTCATGCCGACGGTGATGCCCGGGTAGCGGATCTGGATCGCGTGGATCAGTGCGGGGATATGGCCTTTGGCCAGCGCGTCGATAACTGCGATTTCGACATGGCCGCGTTTCAGGCCACGCAAGTCTTCGATCTGGGCGAGCACATCGGACAGGTTTTTCTGCCAGCGGCCACCCGCCGCCATAAGCACTTCGCCTGCCGCGGTCAGGCGCAGGCCGGTGGGCAGGCGTTCGAACAGTGGTAGCCCGAGGTCGGCCTCGGCATTGAGGATCTGGCGATCGATCGCGGAGGCGGAGACATTGAGTTCCTCCGCGGCGCGGCGGATCGAGCCGAGCCGGCCGACCACGACGAAATAGCGCAGGAAACGCGAAAAGGCGGGCATTTGGGGTTGCTCGTATTTCTGGAACGGGTTTCGCGAAATCATTGCATTTATGCGCGCAGCGTCAAGCGCTTTACAGGAACTTGGGAATCACGGGGAACCCTGCTAGGCGCCGGCCCATGTTGACAATTTCGAACCTTACAGTGCGCCTTGGCGGGCGCGATATCATTTCCGATGCCAGCGCGATGATCCCGCCGCGTGGTAAAGTCGGGCTCGTCGGCCGTAATGGCGCGGGCAAATCGACCCTGGTCAAGACGCTGATCAAGGAAATCGAGCCCGATGGCGGCTCGGTCGATATGCCGCGCGGATGCCGGCTGGGCTATATCGCGCAGGAAGCGCCCAATGGCGCGGCCACGCCGTTTGATACGGTACTCGCCGCCGATGTCGAGCGCACGCGGTTGATGCACGAATCCGAGACCGAGACCGATGCGCATAAACTGGGTGATATTCACGACCGGTTGATTGCGATCGACGCGTATGCCGCGCCTGCGCGCGCCGGACGCATCCTGTCGGGGCTGGGGTTTGACGAAGTCGCGCAAGGACAGCCGCTCGATTCGTTTTCGGGTGGGTGGAAAATGCGTGTGGCTTTGGCCGCATTGCTGTTTTCTGAGCCAGACGTGTTGCTGCTCGACGAACCGTCGAACCATCTCGATCTCGAAGCGACGCTTTGGCTGGAAAACTTTCTGAAGAGCTATCCCGCGACTTTGCTGGTGATCAGCCATGAGCGCGATCTGTTGAACACCGTCGTCGATCACATCCTGCATCTGCAGGGCGGCAAGCTGACGCTGTATCCCGGTGGCTACGATGATTTCGAGCGCCAGCGTGCTGAACGCGCAGCGCAGGCGGCTTCGTTTGCCGCCGCGCAGGAAGTGCAGCGGGCGAAGTTGTCCGAATATATCGCGCGCAACAGCGCACGCGCATCGACTGCCAAGCAGGCGCAGGCGCGTGCGAAAATGCTCGCGCGGATGCAGCCGATCGCGGCGTTGAGCGAAGATCCCTCGCTCAGTTTCGATTTTCCCGATCCTGATGAATTGCGCCCGCCGCTGATTACGCTCGATCTGGCGAGCGTCGGCTATGGCGATACGCCGATTTTGCGCCGGCTGAATTTGCGGATCGATCCCGATGACCGCATCGCGCTGCTCGGCCGCAATGGCAACGGCAAGACCACCTTGGCGCGCCTGCTGGCCGCGCAATTGACCGCGATGGAAGGGGCGATGACCTCGAGCGGCAAGATGAAGATCGGCTATTTCACGCAGTACCAGGTCGAGGAACTGGCCGGCGATGCCACGCCGCTGGTGCATATGCAGCGTGCGATGCCCAATGCGACGCCGCAGGCGGTGCGCGGGCAATTGGGCCGGTTCGGGTTTTCGGGCCACCGCGCGATGGCCGAAATCCGCACTCTGTCGGGTGGGGAACGCGCGCGCCTTGCGCTGGCACTGGTGACGCGGGACGCGCCGCATCTGTTGATCCTGGACGAACCGACCAACCACCTTGACGTCGATGCGCGCGAAGCGCTGGTCCAGGCGCTGAACACGTACAAAGGCGCGGTGATCCTGATCAGCCATGACCGGCACATGGTCGAATTGACCGCCGACCGACTGGTGCTGGTCGATGGCGGCACGGCCAAGCCATTCGACGGCGCGATGACCGAATACATCGACTTCGTGCTGGGCCGCAATCAGCCCAAGGGCGAAGGCGCCGGTGGCAAGGAGGGCGGCAAGGGCGGAAACGGCAAAGCCGATCGCAAGGCCAACGCCGCGCTGCGCGAGCAGTACAAGGGCATGAAAAAGAAAGTGATCAACGCCGAAGTGCTGATCGCCAAGCTCCAGACCGAAATCGGCGCGATCGACAAGGCGATGTTCGAGCCGGCCAAGGCTACCGGCGAATTTGCCAAGATGGCGATGGGCGAACTGTCGCGCCGGCGCGGTGAAGTGGCGACGAAGCTGGAGACGGTCGAGGCGGAGTGGATGGGGTTGAGCGAGGCTTATGATGCGGCGATTGCCGCGGGGTAAACGCCTCCACGCCTCCACGCCCGCTCATCCTGAGCTTGTCGAAGGACGCGCGCAAGGTTGGCCCAGCGCACCGGCAAAGGTTCCCGGATCGACCGTTGCGCGCGTCCTTCGACAGGCTCAGGATGAGCGGGACCTGTTATATTTCAGAGACCAAGGCCAGGAGCGGGCCAGACGCGCCTGACCATCCCCAGCCGAAGCTGGGGATGGGATAGCGATCAGCCCAGTACGTCTTCGACCGGGGTGTATTCATACCCCAGTTCGATCGCGACGGCTTCATACGTCAGCTTGCCGTCGTGCACGTTCAGCCCGGCTGCCAGGTTGGGGTCGGCTTTCAGGGCGGCTTTCCAGCCCAGGTTGGCGATGCGCAATGCGTGGGGCAGGGTGACGTTGTTCAGGGCGTAAGTGCTGGTGCGGGCGACGCCGCCTGGCATGTTGGCGACGCAGTAGTGGACTACGCCGTCGACTACGTAGGTCGGGTCGGCATGGGTTGTGGCGTGGCTGGTTTCGAAGCAGCCGCCCTGGTCGATGGCGACGTCGACCAGCACTGCACCGGGGCGCATTGTCGACAGCATGTCGCGCGTGACCAGCTTTGGCGCGGCGGCGCCGGGGATCAGGACGGCGCCGATTACCAGGTCGGCGTCGGCGATCAGTTCGGCGAGGACGGCTTTGCCCGAATAGATCGTGCGCGCGCGGCCTTCGAAATGGTTGTCGAGTTTTTCCAGGGTTTCGGGGTCGCGATCGAGGATCGTGACATCGGCGCCCAGGCCCACGGCCATCTGCGCTGCGTTGAAGCCGACGACGCCGCCGCCGATTACCACGACTTTACCTGGCGCCACGCCCGGTACGCCGCCGAGCAGGACGCCGCGGCCGCCGTGTGCTTTTTCGAGCGCGGTCGCGCCGGCCTGGATAGCCATGCGGCCGGCGACCTGGCTCATCGGTTTGAGCAGGGGCAGGCTGCGGCCGGGGCCGGTCACGGTTTCGTAGGCGATGCCGGTGACGCCCGATTTGATCAGGTCGGCGGTCTGTTCGGGATCGGGCGCGAGGTGCAGGTAAGTGTACAGCACCTGGCCACGCCGCAGTTGCGCGCGTTCGACGGGCTGCGGTTCCTTGACCTTCACGACCATTTCGCATTCGGCGAAGATGACCGCGGCATCTGGCTTGATCACAGCGCCGGCGGCTTCATAGGCGGCGTCGCTGGCGCCGATGCCCAGGCCTGCGCCCGTCTGGACCCAGACGTCGTGGCCGTGCGCGACCAGTTCGCGCGCCGATTCCGGGGTCAGGCCAACGCGATATTCGTGGTTCTTGATTTCGGTAACGGTGCCGATGCGCATGGGTTTTTCCTTCGATCCTGAACTGTTGCCGTCAGAATAATCGAGCCCATGCGAAAAATATCACCCCATTTCACCCTTGTAGAGCCCCGGCGTGCGATGATATCCGGCATTCCGGCCAAATCGTGGGAAATTATTGCATGGATCGTACGGATCGCAACTTGCTTGAAGCGCTGCAGACCGACTCGTCGCGATCGATTGCCGATCTGGCGGAGCAAGTGTCGCTGTCGCCATCGGCGTGCCATCGCCGGATCAAGGCACTGGAGGAGCAGGGCCTGATCGCGGGTTATGCCGCGCGGGTCGATCCGCGTCGGTTGGGGCTGGCGGTGGAGGTGTTCGTCGAGATTACGCTGACCAGCCAGAGCCGTGAGGCGATGGACCGGTTCGAGCGCGCGGTTGGCGATTTCGACGACATTCTGGAATGCCACCTGATGAGCGGCAATGCCGACTATATCCTGCGCGTGGCGGCGGCGGACCTGGCCGATTACGATGCGATCCACCGCGAATGCCTGGCGCGGCTGCCGGGGGTTTCGGCGATGCGATCGTCGTTTTCGATCCGCCGGATCAAGCGGATGAAGGGGTATCCGGTCAGCCGGCTGCGTTGAGTTCCGCGGGCTCGCCTTCGATCTCGGTAAATATGCGTTCCGGCACCGCGTGAATGTCGCCGGTTTCGATCTGCACGTTCAACCGTTCGCGGTCGCGGGCGCGATAATTGACTTCGGCGCGGCGGATGGCTTCCTGGCTTAGGCCGACGCCGTTGAACGCGCTGCGGGCCATCGCGATCGCCGATTCCATCGTTTCGCGGATGACCAGCGCGGCGCGCGTCGGCTCCAGTCGGATCATGCCATGGCGATCGAACACGCGCACATGGATCGCCGCCTGCGGAAACGCATGGCCGACCGCCTCGATCAGGTCGGGGTCGATCTGGTCGCCATCGAGGCAGAACAGGATCATTTCCGCGCTGTCGGCGCCCGCCTGGCGCAGCACGTCGATCCGCGTGCCATCGCCGAAATAGACCCGGGCGCCAAATGTCGCGGCATTGTCGATCAAACCGACATCGCGGTCGATCAAGGTGACCGCAATCCCGCCCGCCAGCAGCATTTGCCCGACCGCCTGGCCAAACCGGCCATATCCGACGATCAGCGCCTTGGCGCAATCGCCACCGGTGAGCGCTTCGGGCCCTTCGCGCACTTCGGCCTGGGCCGCCGGCTCTGCGCGAAACTTTCGCGTGAGCGACATCAGGAACGGTGTCGTGGCCATCGACAGCGTGACGACCGCGCCGAACAGGCTGGCGGCCTGCGGGGCGATCAATTGCGCGCGCGTCGCCTGGGTAAACAGCACGAACGCGAATTCGCCGCCCTGGCTGAGCAGCAGGCCGAGCGCCAGCGCGCCGCGCCAGTTCATCCGGAACAGCAGCGCCAGCCCGAAAATAACCGCCGCCTTGGTCACGATCAGCAGCAGCGTGACCGCCAGGACAAACAGCGGCTCCTGCACGATCGCCGACAGGTCGAGCATCATCCCGACCGACAGGAAAAACAGCCCGAGCAGGATCGACCGGAACGGTTCGACCGCGGCCTCCAGCTCATGGCGATAAGGCGTGCCCGCCAGCATGACCCCGGCGATGAACGCACCCAGCGCGCTCGACAGCCCCAGGCTCTGCATCAGCGCGGCCGCGGCGAGCACGGTGAACAGCGATGCGACCACGAACATCTCGCGTTCGCCCAGGTTGCCGATCACGCGGAACAGCGGGCGCAGCAGGAAGCGCCCCGCCAGCACCAGCGCAACGATCGCGCCCGCAGTCTCGACCGCCATCAGCCAGCCCGGCGGCCCGCCCGCATCGGCCGGGTTACGGCTGAGCGCGGCAACGATCGTGATCAGCGGAATGATCGACAGATCCTGAAACAGCAGCACGGCAAATGCGCGTTCGCCAAACCGGGTCTTCATGCGGCCCGAGGATTGCAGCATCGGCAGCACTTGCGCGGTCGATGACAGCGCCAGCGGCAGCCCGAGCGCAAGCGCGGCTGCATTGGAAAATCCGGTGGTGAAATGAAGCACCGCGGCCAGCACCAGGCCGCACGCAGTCACCTGCAGCAGCCCGAGCACGAAAATATCGCGCCGCATCCGCCACAATCGCGCCGGTTCCAGTTCCAGCCCGACCAGAAACAGCAGCAACGTTATGCCCAGTTCGGCAATGCCCATTTTCTGTTCGGCATCGCCCACCAGGTGCAGGCATTGCGGCCCGACCACCACGCCCGCGAGCAGATAACCCAGTGTCGCACCGAGCCCGAGCCGACGAAACAGCAGCCCAAAGCCCAGCGCAAAGCCAAGCAGCAGGAAACCATCGTGTAACAGGGGAGGGGTATCGCTGGCGTGCAGGAGCTTGGCTTTCGCAAAATCGGGGGTCTGTCGTGCACTAATATCAAATCTTGATGACCGCGACTCAAAAGGTGCCTCCGGCGGGCAAGGGCCATTGCCCTTGCATCCCGTTACCGTCCGCGTTGGTGCGTCAGTTCAGCGGAGCTTCCCGCCGCTGCGTCGGGAGACAATCATGCCGCTGCGCGGCGGGACGCAATTGCCTGAACAGCGCGCAGTTCCAGACGGTAACGGGTTCCTAGGGCAATGGCCCTAGGCCGCCGGAGGCCCTGCTAACTGCAACCTATGCGTTCTTTCTAAACTGCCTGATCACGCCCGAAAAGCCCAGCACCGGGCGATCGTCGGCGGTGATCACGCCGCGTGCGATGATCAGGCTGCGCCCACCGCCGGTACGTTCGCCGCGGCAGATCAGCAGTTCACCGGCCTGTGCCGGCGACAGGAATTCGCTGGTCATCGTCACGGTCACGCCGTTGACGTCCTCGCCCTGCGCGGTTGCGGCGATCATGAACAGGCTGAAATCGGCGAATGTCATCAGCGCGCCGCCGTGGATCATGCCGTGGCCGTTGCGGTTTTTGGCGCCGGGGCGAAATCCGGTGATGAGGCCGGTGGTGTCGTGCGCGAAGTAGAATGGGCCGCTGGTCTCTTCGAAGGGGTCGGTCCCGTCCCATTGGTACCACCCGGCCCATTCGCCGCTTTCGATGGCGCGCGCCTTGCCGGCGAACGGCGATCCGGGAAGCAGCGTGACGGACGGTGATGGGTTGGGGGCAGGCTCGGTCAAACAAAACACTTTCGGCTGGCACACTAATGAGCCGGGCGTTGGCGAACCGGGCCGCTTGCGTCAAGCGCTTGAGGACGTGGGCACATCTGGCGCGCACGTGTCAAAGATTGGTAATTTGATACCAATTGATGCAAAAGATTGGCGGAACAGCGCCAGAAATCACAAATAAGTGATTTGGTTCCGGGGGGCATTGGCTGTAGGAGACGCGCGCAGATTGCTCCCAGCCAGTTATGGCTGCCTGATCGTGTGCGCCTGGCTTGGACGGGCGTTTCGCAGTCGGCGGATCGTTGCAGGTTGGGGGATACTACAGATTGGCGCGGTTCATAAAGATCCGGTTACAGCCGATGCGATGTGCGTGCCATGGAGGTTGTCCTGTCGAGTTTCAACGCTGAAGACCACTCCGGTCTCGATCACACCGGATCGAATCCGTATGGCACGCATCGGTCGCGTCCGCGTTGGCTGGTTTATGGCCTGATCCTGCTCGGGCTCGTTGTGATCGCACTTGGCGCGCGTTGGTTTGCAGCGGGTGGCGTGACGAAGAATGCGAAGTCGGGCCGCCCGGCGGCGCCGGTCGCAGTGGCGACAGTCGTGCTGGCCGATATGCCCGAGACGCTCAATGCGATCGGTACGGTCACCCCGCTCGATACGGCGACGGTGCAGACGCAATTGGCCGGCAATGTCATGGCGATCCTGTTCAAGGAAGGCCAGATGGTCACGCAGGGCCAGGCGATCGTGCAGATCGATCCGCGCCCGTACAAGCTGGCGCTGGACCAGGCGCAGGGCACGTTGGCGCGCGACAGCGCGACGCTGGCGATGGCGCAGCTCGACCTGAAACGGTACGAAACGCTGGCTTCGCAGGATTCGATCGCGCGCCAGACGATGGAAGACGAACGCGGCACCGTGGCCCAGTTGCAGGGTACGGTGATGACCGATCGCGCCGCCGTCGGTTCGGCGCGGCTCAATCTGCAATACACCACGATCCGGGCGCCGTTTACCGGCCGCATCGGCCTGAAGCAGGTGACTGTCGGCAACTATGTGACGCCCAGCGCTACCGGATCGACGACATCGACCAGCACGTCGAGCGGCGTTGCGGTGATTACGCGGATCGATCCGATCGACGTGCAGTTCGCAGTGCCACAGGCGCTGTTGTCCGATGTGCAGCACAAGGTCGGCAGCGGTGCGGGCCTGCCCGTGACCATTCTCGACCAGGACAATGCGACCGTGCTCGCCCAGGGTACGTTTTCGACATTCGACAACCAGATTGCGACCGCGACCGGCACCGTCAATGCCAAGGCGCGCGTGGCCAATCCGGTCATCAAGGCCAAGGACGGCAACACGTCGCCGACGCTGTTCCCCAACCAGTTCGTCAATGCGACGATGCTGGTCGATACTTTGCGCCAGGTGCCGATCGTGCCGGTTTCGGCGCTGCGCCATGGGCCGCAGGGTGATTTCGTGTTCGTCGTGCAGGACGGCAAGGCGCCGGCGGACAAGAGCCAGGCTGGCAAGAGCGAGACTGGCAAGGGCGATGCCGAGCAGGGTGGGCACATCGTGAAAATCGCGATCGTGAAAACCGGGCCGAGCGATGCCAAGAACACCGCGATCCTGTCGGGCCTGCAAAAGGGCCAGATCGTCGTGTCCGAAGGCGCTGACGGTCTGGATGAAGGCTCGGTCGTGCGTCTGCCAGGCGAAAAGGGCGGTGCTGCCGGAGCAGATGGCAAGACTGGCAAAGCCGGCGGCCACCACAAGAAACAGGCCGGGGCTGACAGCCAGTGAGTGACGGCGACATCGTGAACGACGAACCGGCAGGAGAACTCCCGCCGGGTGGTCCTTCGCGGCCCTTTATCCTGCGTCCGGTGGCGACCACGCTGCTGATGGTCGCGCTACTGCTGGCGGGCCTGATCGCCTGGAAGCAATTGCCGCTGTCGGCGCTGCCCGAGGTCGATTACCCGACGATCCAGGTCAGCACTTTGTATCCGGGCGCGAGCCCCGATGTCATGGCACTGACCGTGACCAGCCCGCTCGAACGCCAGTTCGGCCAGATGCCGGGCCTGACGCGGATGACATCGTATTCGTCTTCGGGCGCATCGGTGATCACCTTGCAGTTCACGCTCGGCCTGTCGCTCGATGTGGCGGAACAGGAAGTGCAGGCGTCGATCAACGCGGCCAATTCGCTGCTGCCGTCCGATCTGCCCGCGCCGCCGATCTACGCCAAGATCAACCCGGCCGATGCCCCGATCATGACGATCGGCGTATCGTCGAAATCCCGATCGCTCGGTGAAGTCGAAGGCATTGTCGAGAAACAGTTTTCCAACAAGATCGCGCAAGTTTCCGGTGTCGGCCTGGTCAGTCTGTCGGCCGGCCAGCGCCCCGCCGTGCGGATCGTCGCCAATGTGCAGGCGCTTGCCGCGCGCAGTCTCAGCCTCGAAACCATCCGCAACGCGATTGCCAATGCCAACTCGAACGCCGCCAAGGGCAGTTTCGATGGCCTGACCAAAAGCTGGACGATCGATTCGAACGATCAGCTCAACACCGCCGATAGCTATGCAACGCTGATCGTGGCTTATGCCAATGGCCAGGCCGTGCGCTTGAAAGACATCGCCGACGTTACCGAAGGGGTCGAAAACGAGCGCACCGGCAGTTGGATGAACCAGCAGCAGGCCGTGATCATCGACGTGCAGCGCCAGCCCGGCGCCAATGTCATCGCCACGGTCGATGCGATCAAGTCGGCTCTGCCCGATCTGCAGGCGCAATTGCCGGCCGACGTCAAGACGACCGTGCTGACCGACCGCACCGAAGGGATCCGCGCGTCGGTGTCCGATGTGCAGTTCGATCTGCTGCTCGCCGTGCTGCTGGTCGTGCTCGTGATCTTCCTGTTCCTGGGCTCGGCGCGCGCGACGTTGATTGCGGCGATTTCGGTGCCGCTCAGCCTCGTCGGCGCGTTTGCGGTGATGTGGGCGCTCGGCTTTTCGATCAACAACCTGACCTTGATGGCGCTGACGATTGCATCGGGGTTTGTCGTCGATGACGCGATCGTCGTGATCGAAAACATTCAGCGCCATATCGAGGACGGGATGAAACCGTTCGAGGCCGCGCTGACCGGCGCGAGCGAAATCGGCTTTACGATCATCTCGCTGACGGTCAGCCTGATCGCGGTGCTGATCCCGCTGCTGTTCATGGGCGATGTCGTCGGGCGGTTGTTCCGCGAATTCGCGATCAGCCTGGCCGCCACGATCGTGCTGTCGGCAGTGGTCGCGCTGACCGTGGTGCCGATGCTCGCGGCGCGCATGTTGCGCCCCGAGCATGAAGAGCGCCGGTTCAAGGTCGTCGACAAGACGATGGCCGGGTTCGACAAACTGGCGCAGTGGTACAGCGACGGGCTGGACTGGGTCATCGATCGCCCGCGCCTGACCCTGACGGTGTTCACGATCAGCCTGCTGATCGCCGGGCTGCTGTTCTGGATCATCCCCAAAAACCTGTTTCCGGTACAGGATACCGGCCAGTTGCGCGCGACTGTCGTCGCCAGTTCCGATGTCAGCTTCAAGCAGATGGCGGTGTTGCAGCAGGAAGTCGCCGCGCAAGTGCTCAAGAGCCCGGCCGTGCTGTCGCTGTCGTCGTCGGTGGGCGTCGATGGCCAGAACGTCGCGGTCAACCAGGGCCGCATGACGATCAACCTGGCGCCGCTGGGCAAGCGTCCGGGCCTGGCCGATGTCACCGCCGCAATCGCCGATCTCGCGGGCAAAGTCGCCGGCGTGCAGGTCTATCTGCAGCCGGTGCAGGATCTGACGATCGACACCGAGACCGGCCTGACGCCCTATCGCTTCTCGCTACAGGGCGCCGATGCCAACCTGGTCAACACCTGGGCCGGGAAACTGGCCGAAAAGCTGAAGGACGATCCCAAGATCATCGGGGTCAATTCGGCGAGCATTGCGCAGGGCCGGGCGGTCTATATCGATATCAACCGCGACGTTTCCGCGCGGCTCGGGATGTCGGCGCTGACCGTCGACAACGCGCTTTACGACGCATTCGGCCAGCGCATCATCTCGACGATCTACACCCAGTCGAGCCAGAACCGTGTCATCCTGTCGGCGACCCCGCAGATGCTCGCCGATCCCGGCGCGCTGTCGCGGTTCTACATTCCGCTGAACAATGGCACGCAAGTCCAGCTCGGCACCGTGGCGACCATTCGCGAAGGCTGGGTGCCGCTCGAACTTGCGCGGCAGAACCAGTTTCCGTCAGCCTCGGTCGGGTTCGATATCGCGCCCGGGGTTTCGCTGGGTACCGCGGTCAGCTCGATCGAAAAAATCGAACGCGAAATCGGGTTGCCGCCAGCGGTTTCGACCGATTTCTCGGGTGCCGCGTCGGCATTCCGATCGGCGCTGTCGAACGAAATCGTGCTCGTGTTCGCCGCGATCCTGGTCGTCTACATCGTGCTCGGGGTGCTGTATGAAAGCTTCATCCATCCGATCACGATCCTTTCGACTTTGCCCTCGGCCGGTGTCGGCGCGCTGATCGTGCTGATCATTTCGGGCTATGGCCTGGGGGTGATCGGGATTATCGGGATCGTGCTGCTGATCGGGATCGTGAAGAAAAACGCGATCATGATGATCGACTTTGCCGTCGTGGAAATGCGCGACAAAGGCCATGATCCGCGCACTGCGATGAAAAATGCGGCGCTGCTGCGGTTTCGCCCGATCATGATGACCACGTTTGCGGCGCTGTTTGCCGCGCTGCCGATGATCTTCGGCGGCGGCATGGGCTATGAATTGCGCGAACCGCTGGGCCTGGCCATTGCGGGCGGGTTGATCCTCAGCCAGATCCTGACCTTGTTCACCACCCCGGTGATTTTCCTCAGCTTTGAAGGCGCGCGTCAACGGCGCGAAGACAAGAAGCTGGCGGCGCGCATGGATGGCGAAAAAACGGCCGACGGATTTGAACCCGCGTGAACATTTCGGGTCCTTTCATCCGGCATCCCATCGGGACGATCCTGCTGACGCTCGGCGTCGTGCTGGCAGGTATCATCTCGTTCCTGGGCTTGCCGGTCGCGCCATTGCCCAAAGTCGATATTCCCACGATCCAGGTCCAGGCCAGCCTGCCCGGCGCGTCGCCCGCGACAATGGCCAGCACCGTGGCGAGCCCGCTCGAACGCAAGCTGGGCACGATCGCGGGGGTGAGCGAAATGAGCTCTCGCTCGACGCTCAGTTCGGCGCAGATCACGCTGCAGTTCGATCTCAACCGCGATATCGACGGCGCCGCGCGTGACGTGCAGGCGGCGATCGCGGCGGCGCGCGCCGATCTGCCGAGCACGCTGAAGACCGATCCGACGTATCGCAAGATCAACCCGGCCGAAGCGCCGATCATGATCCTGGCGCTGACCAGCCGGTCGCGCAATCCCGACCAAATCTATGACGCGGTGTCGAACATCGTGCAGCAGAAACTGTTGCAGGTGAACGGCGTGGGCAACGTCGAGTTGGGCGGCGCGGCATTGCCGTCGGTGCGGCTCGAGATCAATCCGACTTTGCTGGCGCGCGACAGCATCGCGATGGAAGACGTGCGTACCGCGCTGCAGTCGGCCAGCACCGATCGGCCGCGCGGGGTCATCGAACAGATCAACACTTCGGTTCAGATGGACCATGGCCAGCCGGTCGGCCAGCGCGGCATGGCCTGGCAGGTCTACAGCAACGATCCTTCGCTGACCGCCAAGGATTTTGCGCCGACGATCATCGCCTGGCGCAATGGCGCGCCGGTGCGGCTGATGGATATCGGCAAAGTGCTCGATGCGCCCGAAGACACGCGCACGATGGGGCTTTTCAACGGCAAGAAGGCCGTGCCGATTATCATCACGCGCCAGCCCGATGCCAATATCGTGCAGACCGTCGATGCGATCAAGGCCCAGATCCCCGGCTTGCAGGCGCTGCTGCCCGACGACATCAAGCTGGCGCTGGCGACCGATCGTACAATCACGATCCGATCTTCGCTGGTCGAAGTCGAAGTGGCGCTACTGGTCTCGACTTTGCTGGTGGTGCTGGTCGTCAGCCTGTTCCTGCAGAGCTGGCACGCGACGCTGATCCCGGCCACGGCGGTGATCGTCTCGCTGCTCGGCACTTTGGGCGTCATGTATATGTCGGGTTTCCTGCTCGACAATCTGTCGCTGATGGCGTTGACGGTGGCGACCGGGTTCGTCGTCGATGACGCGATCGTGGTCGTGGAAAACATCGCCCGCCATGTCGAGGCGGGGGTCAAGCCGCTGCAGGCGGCCTTGATGGGCGCGCGCGAAGTCGGCTTTACCGTGACCTCGATTTCGATCAGCCTGATCGCGGTGTTTATCCCGCTGGTGTTCATGGGCGGCATCCTGGGGCGGTTGCTGCGCGAATTCGCGCTGACGATGACCGCCGCGGTCGCGATCAGCCTGCTGGTGTCGCTCACGTTGACGCCGATGCTCGCCTCGCGCCTGCTTCAGACCGAGCACGATCGCGAACGCGATCTCGATCGGGTCAGCCGGGTCATTTTCGATCGATCGCGCCGGCTGTTCGACTGGATGCATCGTGGTTATGCGCGCCAGCTCGACTGGGCGCTGAACCATCGCGGGCCGGTGCTGCTGCTGCTGCTCGGCGCGGTTGTGCTGAATGTCTATTGCCTGATGATCGCGCCAAAGGGCTTCCTGCCGCAACAGGACACCGGCAGCATGGCCGGCGGCCTGCGCGTCGACCAGTCGCTGTCGTTTACCGAGCTGTCGCAGAAAATGACCCAGATCGAAAAGATCGTGCGGCATGATCCTGCGGTGGACACGGTCGTCGCATTCGCCGGCGGCGGCCGCGCCGGGTCAGGGTTCATGTTCGTCAGTCTGAAACCGCGCGATCAACGCGTTGCGGTGACCGATGTCATCGCACGCCTGCGGCCAAAGCTGGGCCGCGTGCGCGGGGTCACGCTGTTTCTCAATCCGGTGCAGGATCTGCAGGTCGGCGGGCGCCAGACGACGAGCGCGTATCAATACGTGCTTTATGCGGAATCGCCTGAAACGCTGGCCGACGCGGGTGACAAGCTGGTCAAGGCGCTGAAAGCCATGCCGGGCAAGATTTCCGATGTCGATATCGACCAGCAGGACGCGGGCGCGGCGACATTCGTCACCGTCGATCGCGACCGCGCGAGTTCGCTCGGGATATCGATGGTGACGGTCGACAACACGCTGTACGATGCATTCGGCCAACGCGAAGTCGCCAATATCTACAAGGGTTTGAACCAGTACCATGTGGTGATGGAGGCAGACCCCGCGTTCAACGGCCGGCCCGAGGCGCTGGACGATGTCTACCTTGCGACAGGCGGCCAGATCGCGCTCGCGGCCAATGCCGCGACTGCCAATGCCTCGCTCGGCGCGAACCAGGCGCTCGGCAGCGCGATCAGCACCTCGACCGAAAACCTGATACCGCTTTCGACCGTCGCGCACTGGAATTCGTCATCGACCAATGCTGCGGTCAGCCATTCGAACGGCGAACCATCGGCGACGGTGTCGTTCAACCTGCCGGCGTCGGTTTCGCTGGGGCAGGCGGGGACGCTGATTGCGGATACGGAGGCGCAATTGCACCTGCCGTCCACGGTCCATGGCGATTTTGGCGGGACCGCCAAAGTGTTCCAGCAATCGACCCAGACGATCCCGCTGCTGATCGTGGCCGCCATCGCGACGATCTATATCGTGCTCGGCATCCTGTATGAATCCGCGATCCATCCGCTGACCGTGCTCTCGACTCTGCCGTCGGCGGGCGTCGGTGCGATCCTTGCGCTGATCGCGACCGGCGGCGAATTCGATATCATCGCGCTGATCGGGATCATCCTGCTGATCGGGATCGTGAAGAAAAACGCCATCCTGATCATCGACTTCGCGATCGAGAGCGAGCGCCTGCACAACACGCCGCCGCTCGAAGCGATCCGCGAGGCGTGCCTGTTGCGCTTCCGCCCGATCCTGATGACGACGCTGGCCGCCGCGCTCGGCGCGCTGCCGCTGGCGATCGGGTTTGGCGATGGCGCGGAACTGCGCCGTCCGCTGGGCATTGCCATCGTTGGCGGCTTGCTTGTCAGCCAGGTGCTGACGCTGCTGACCACGCCGGTCGTGTACCTGGCGCTCGACAGATGGCGGCGGCGTTCGCCTTACGAGCATCTGCTGGCGCGCCACGGTGATGACGATACGCACACTGCGACACCTTCAAATGCGTGATTTGGATAGGCTCAATTCGATGACCAGACGTTCCGCCTTTGCAGTCTGCGCCTCGGCCCTGTTGGCGGGGTGCTCGCTCGCGCCGGCCTATCATGTGCCGACCAGCGTGGCGCCGGTGGCAGCGTTCAAGTCCGATCCGGGCTGGGTGCCGTCGACGCCATCGGACGCGGTCGCCAAAGGCGAATGGTGGACGCTGTTCGGCGACGATGCGCTCAATGCGCTGGAAGCCAGAGTTGCGATCACCAACCAGAACCTGGCCAATTACCGCGCTAGTTATGCGCAGGCACTCAGCGTTGTACGCGTCGATCAGGCCGCGCTGTTTCCCACCGTCGGCGTGACCGCGAGCGGTACGCGCACCGGCGCGTTTTCGACCAGTGGCCCCGCATCGAGCACGTTCAGCGCGATCGGCAGCGCCAGTTGGGAGCCCGATCTGTGGGGCGCGCTGACCAATACCAAGCGCTCGGCGGCCGCCTCGGCGCAGGCCTCGGCGGCAGAGCTCGCCAATGCCACGCTTTCGGCACAGGGCACCCTGGCCACCGACTATTTCCAGTTGCGAGGGATCGATGCGCAGGCCGTGATGCTCGATGGCACGCTGGTGTCATACCGCCGGTCCTACGACGTCACGCGCAACAAATATGCCGCCGGCACAGTCAGCTCGGCCGATGTCGATTCCGCGCACACGACCCTGGCCAATGCCGAAGCGCAGCGCCGCGATCTCGATCGCCAGCGCGTGGCCAATGAAACCGCGATCGCCGTGCTCGTCGGCGAAAACCCCAGCGCCTTTACCATTCCCAAACTGGCGTGGAAGCCGGTCGTGCCGGACGTGCCCGGCGTGGTGCCGTCCTCAGTGCTCGAACGCCGACCCGATATCGCCAATGCCGAGCGCCTGGCCTCGGCTGCCAATTACACGATCGGCGTTCAGCGCGCGGCATTTTTCCCGACCGTTTCGCTGACCGCGCAAGCCGGATCGACCGCCGGCGCGATCGGCAGCCTGTTTGGCGCCGCCACATCGGCCTGGTCGCTGGGCGCGAGCGTGGCCGAAACGCTGATCGATTTCGGCGCACGCAAGGCGCGCGTCGAGGGCGCCCGCGCAGCCTATGACGCGGCGGTCGCGACCTATCGCCAGACGGTGTTGAACGCATTCCAGGAAGTCGAGGCCAATCTGGCCGGTGTCGCCGCCTATCGCGTCGAGCAGGGGCAATATGCCGAAGCGTCGCAGGCCGCCGACCGCGCCGAAAAGGTGACGATGAATGAATACCGCGCGGGCACGGTCGATTTTACCGTGGTGACCACCGCCGAAGTCACCGCCTATTCCGCGCGCACCACGCTGATCCAGAACACCGTCAACCAGCAGACATCGGCCGTCGCGCTGATCGAGGCAATCGGCGGGCAATGGACCGGCAGCATCGATCTCCATCCGTCGACGAAGCAGCCCGCCGCGCAGTAATAGCGCGGCTATGAACGCTTTTTCACGATTGAACGGTTGACGCGAGCGCGATCGGTTCGCAACCTCTGCGCGTGCCCGGCCGGTGTGGCCGCAACCGATTGGACTTGTGATGCGCTTCGCCTGGCTGCTGGTGACAACACTCGGGATGGTCGCGCCGCAAATCGCGCATGCGAGCCTTGGCGGTACGGTCGATACGATCACCACCGATCAATCGAAGATGTCGGTGCGGATGCACGCGGTCGCGAACTCCGGCGCGGGCAACCGGCACACGCTGACTCTGACCAATGGCGGCGAAGTACGCGAATATACCAATGCGGCGGGCACGGTCTATGCGGTCCGCTGGACGGGCCCCGGCAAGCCCGATCTCGATACACTGCTCGGCGTCCATTTCGCGACGATGCAGTCGGACAATCCGGCCAGCGCGCGGCGCGGCATGCGCCGGCCGCCAGGCGTCGACCGGACCGACCTCAAAATCGTGACGGGCGGTCATGCGGGCGCATTCTGGGGCTACGCCTGGTTGCCGCTGCTGACGCCCAGCGGATTTGACCCGTCGTCTTTGTAAGGGGTAAATAGATGCGTCAGATCCTTGCAACGATGGCCCTGCTGCTGCTAGCCGCATGCGGCGGAGGCGGTGGCGGCACCAGCACCACGACCGGGTCGTCTTCAGGCGGCACCACCACGACATCGAGCGGCAGTACGACGACATCTTCGTCGGGCGGGACGACAACACCGGTCAGCAACACCACGCCGATCGTGATCGACGCCGGGCCAGCCGCGCTCAATGTGGGCTCCGGCGCGTATACCGCGACGAATATCCCCTACATCACGATCACCGTCTGCGCGCCGGGATCGACCAGCAATTGCCAGACGATCGATCACGTCCTGCTCGATACCGGCTCGACCGGCCTGCGCCTCGAAGCGTCGGTGCTGAATTCGACCCTGCTGACCGCAATGACCCCGCAGACCGACGCACAAGGCAATCCCGTCGGCGAATGCTATGAATACGTCGACGGCTACGTGTTCGGATCGGTGAAAAATGCCGATTTCAGCGTGGCTGGCGAAAACGTGGCATCGATGCCGCTGCAAGTCGTCGGCGACACGACCGGCGGCCTGGGCACCGTACCGCATTCGTGTTCATCGAGCGGCGGGTCGAATATGAACACCGTGCAAATGCTCGGCGCAAACGGCATCATCGGCGTCGGCAATTTCGTCACCGACTGCGGAACGACCTGCACCGCGACCAACGGCTCGGGCGGAGCAATCTACTACGATTGCCCGGCATCGGGCTGCTCCGCAATCACCACCCGCGCAAACAACACGAGCGCCCCGTTCGAACAGTTGATCAACCCGGTCGCCGGCTTCGCCAGTGACAACAATGGCACGATCCTGTCACTCCCCTCCGTCGCACCCAGCGGCGCCGTCACCCTGACCGGCACACTGTATTTCGGAATAGGCACGCAAACCAACAACGCCCTGGGCAGCGCAAGCGTGCTCCCGACGACCAACAATGGCTACATAACCGCCACCTACAACAACACGGCGCTGCCCGACAGCTTCCTCGATAGCGGCAGCAACTACTACTACTTCGTCGACACCTCGATCACCGCCTGCACCCAGAACGGCTACACCGGCTTCTATTGCCCCAGCTCCGCCCTGTCGCTGACCCCGACCCTTAAAGGCACGACCGGCAACACAATCAGCGCCGCCTTCACTTTGTATAACGCTTATACACAACCCGGCGCCACATCGAACGCCGTGCCCGGCGTCGGCGCAAACCCCAACACCCAGTCGTTCTCGAGCCCGATCAACAACAGCTTCGATTTCGGCCTGCCGTTTTTCTACGGGCGCAATGTGTATACGGCCATCGCCGGGCGCCAGGCTGGGAGTGCTAATGGGCCTTATTTCGCGTATTAGGGGCCGTTTTTAAGGGCCTCCGGCGGGCGTTTAAGGGCCTCCGGCGGCCTAGGGCCATTGCCCTAGGAACCCGTTACCGTCCTGAACTGCGCGCAATATCCGCGTTTGTGTCTGCCGCAAAGCTGTGGGCTTTTCAGCCGCTTCGCGGCGGGACGCGAAGGCCAGCTCAGCGGGCGCTCACGTAGCTTGTTTTCGTTCTCTCGGGCCTGATTCCACGCGCGCCAACACATCCTAACTCGTCATCCCGGACTTGATCCGGGTGTGGATTCACATTCGAAGTGCAACGGGTTGAAGACTTCTGCGGGAGTTTGGAAGCTGAGGCACTTACGGGGCGT